>Ga0302324_100001079_pt1 | contig 67600 bp, 54 predicted proteins | sample Palsa_T0_1_FD_201949 | JGI IMG/M metagenome (GOLD analysis project Ga0302324, IMG submission 201949) | Peat permafrost microbial communities from Stordalen Mire near Abisko, Sweden - Palsa_T0_1 | ecosystem: Environmental > Terrestrial > Soil > Palsa > Peat permafrost | place: Sweden: Abisko...
CCACCCCCCCCCCATCCCCCCCGCGCCACTATTTCAGCTCGAGTTCCGCTTTCACCGCGCTCACCGGCTTGCCCTTCCAATACTTCGCCAAATTTTCCATGGTGGCGAAAGAACGCGAACTCATGCGGTCGATGTACAGCGTTCCGTTCAGGTGATCGACTTCGTGCTGCAGGATTCGCGCGTACCAGCCGGAAGCCTCGATCACTTTGGGCTGGCCGCGCTCATCCAGGCAGGTGAGGCGCACGACGCGCGCCCGCGCCACCAGCGCCGAAAAACCGGAGATGCTCAGGCAGCCTTCGAAGAACTCGGCCTTTTCGTCGCCGATTTCCTCGAGGGCCGGATTGATGATGGTGTGGAACGGAACGGGGCGCCGCTTGCGCTCCTGCAAGAGCGCTTGCGAAACTTCCTTGTGATATTCCTCGCGATCTTCGATCACCGCGAGTTGCAGAGGGAGCCCCAACTGCGGGGCCGCGAGGCCCACGCCGGGGGCCTCGTGCATGCACGTGCGCATGGCTTCGATCAATTTCTGGATTTCACGGCTGCGGATTTCCTCGGCGCTCAACGGGCGGGCGCGCTGGCGCAGAATGGGGTTGCCGGCCTGCACGATTTCAAGTTTTTCGGGATTCACCGTTGCCGCCCGGGAGCCGGCGCGAGAAGCGCGCTCATGGATTCTAAGAGTGGAGCAGGCTTCAGCCTGTGAGGGTTGCCTTTCCAGAATTCAAAACCCGCAGGCTGAAGCCCGCGCTACCCACATGGGAGAGTACACGCGAATCGCGCCGCGGCAAACTGAAATCAGGAAGCGGGAACGGCCGTCAGCTCTTCTTGTGCGCATGCCTTTGGAATACGAAATTGTGGCCGCCGGCCGCATTGCGCTGGGCGATGTACTTGGCAGCGGTTTGGTCGGAGTCGCCCCGCTGCACCATGGCCAGGATCGTCGCGTCGCTGGCCCCCGTGTTTTTCAATTCCCCGAGCATTTCGCCGGAGAGCACGGTCACTCCGCGCGAGCGGCGCCCGGCGACGGCCAGAATGACCTTGTCGGAAAGTCCCGCCAGGCGAATGACGCGAGCTTCGCCGGCCCAGGGACCCAATTGATTGAGGCGCGCCAGCTCCAAGACGGTATCTTGAGACGATCCGACATTGAGCAAATCCGCGACGGATTGCCCGTCCGCGAACGGGATTTTCCGCTCCCGAGCGAGTCGGATCAAGACGACGCTGGAGGGATCGGTCAAGCCGGCTTGGTGCGCCTTGGTGAGCTCGGCGACTTCGGCGTTGGAAATGTCCAGGGTTCTCAGTTCCGGGACACTGTCCAACCACATGGCCCTCTGGTTGGATTGCTCGGTGTCGGGTTTCTGGGCGGGCTTGCAGGAGCAGAGGACCACGATCGATGCCAAGAGAAATGCGCGCGGCAGGCTGCGGGCTCGAGGAAATCGCCATGGGCGTGAAGAGGGCATTTTCTAATTGTAGCCGAGCGGGTGGAGAAGGGGATCGGCATGTGCCTCGAAGATTAACCGGGTTAGTAGGACGGGCTTCAGCCTGTCGGTTTTCGGGAACTCCGGCATGCGGAGCTTTCTACTGCAGGGAATTACGCGCCTAAATTCAAAACCGACAGGCTGAAGCCCGTCCTACTTAGACGTTGTACAACCGTTCCACGCCGAAAATGCCGGAGATTTTGCGGATGTTGGCGATGATGCGTTCGAGCTGCTTGCGGTCGGCGATTTCCAGGGTGAGGTCGATGCGCGCGTGCAAGTTGTCGGGATGGCTGCCAAGGGTGCGAATGTTCGAGCCGGTCTCGCTGATGGCGGCGGTGATGTCGGCGAGCATGCCGGGCCGGTCCTGCGCGCGGATCAGCAGGGTGACGGGGTAAGTCGACCCGTTCGCGCTGCCCCATTCGACGTCGATGCGGCGCTCGACTTGATAGAGCAAATTCTGGACGTTGGGGCAGGAATTGGAATGGACGGCGACGCCGCGGCCGCGCGTAACATATCCAACGATTTCATCGCCCGGAATCGGATTACAGCATTTGGCGCGGAAGACCATTAAGTCGCTCTGGCCGCCGACTTGCAGCGTCGCGTCGCCCACGCGCAGCATGCGCTTAACGGTGGAGACCAGGCGCGCGGAGGCATCGTCCTTCGCCGGCTCGGGCTTAGCCGGCGGCAGCGGCTCGCCCAGCGCGTTGGAAATGATCTGCCGCGCCGAGAATTTTCCGTAGCCCAAATCCGCGAACAAATCCTCGAGCCGGGCGCAGCCGTATTCGGTGGCCACGCGCAGCAGATCCGCCTCGGGAATTTTTTTCAGGCTGCGGCCCACTTGGCGCGCTTCGCGCTCTAGCAGCCGGCGGCCCACTTCGGTGGCCTGGCTGCGCTCGATGGAGGTGATGTGGTGGCGGATCTTGCTGCGGGCGCGCGAGGTGCGCACGAAGTTCAGCCAGTCGCGGCTCGGGACGTGGCCCTTTTGCGTGAGGATTTCGACCACGTCGCCGTTGGAGAGGCTGTGGCGCAGCGGCACGATCTGCCCATTCACTTTTGCGCCAATACATTGATCGCCCACCTGCGTGTGCACGGCGTAGGCAAAATCCACGGGAGTCGCGCCGCGCGGAAGCGCCAGCACTTTTCCCTTCGGCGTGAACGCGTACACCTCCTCGGGGTACAGGTCCACCTTGAGGGTGGCCATGAATTCCGACGGCTCCTGCATCTCCTTGACCCATTCGATCAGCTGGCGCATCCACAAGATACGCTGATCGTCCGCGTCGGAGACGTCCTTGCCGTCCTTGTAGCGCCAGTGCGCGGCGACGCCTTGCTCGGCGATGCGGTGCATTTCCTGCGTGCGGATTTGCACCTCGAAGGTTTGCCCGGAATAGATCACCGTGGTGTGCAGCGACTGGTAGAGATTGGGCCGGGGCATGGCGATGTAATCCTTGAAACGGCCGGGGACGGGCCGCCAGACCTGGTGGATCACGCCGAGCGCCGCGTAGCAATTGCGGATCGTGTCGGTAATGATGCGCACGGCGAGCAAATCGTAAATCTGATCGACGGTGCGGTGCTGGCGCAAACTTTTTTGGTGAACGGAATAGAGGCGCTTGACGCGCCCGTCGACTTCGGCGGAAATTCCGTTTTCCTCGAGCTGCTTGCGAGCCGTGTCCTTCAATTCCGCGAGAAACGTCTCGAATTCCTTGCGCTTGGCGACGACGGTGTTTTGCAGCTCTTGGAACGCCTCGGGCTCGAGGTAGCTGAAGGCCAGGTCCTCGAGCTCTCCGCGGATCAAGCCCATTCCCAGTCGGTGCGCGATGGGAGAATAAATATCGAGCGTCTCGCGGGCGATGCGCTGCTGTTTTTCGGCGGAGAGGAAACCGAGCGTGCGCATGTTGTGCAGCCGGTCGGCCAGCTTCACGACCACGACGCGCACATCGTTCACCATGGCCAGCAGCATTTTTCGGACGTTTTCGGCCTGGCGCGCTTCGGGAGCCAGCAAATCCAGCCGGTTAATTTTCGTGACGCCTTCGACCAGCGTGGCGATGTCTTGCCCGAAACGCTCGGCGATGCGCTGCGCGGAGACGCGCGTGTCTTCGACGACGTCGTGCAGGAGCGCGGCGCAGAGCGTGGTGATGTCCAGCTTCATGTCCGCCAGGATGTGCGCCACTTCCAAGGGATGCGAAAGGTAGGGGTCTCCCGATTTGCGCAACTGCGTGCGGTGCTGCTCGGCGGCGAAATCGAACGCCCGCCGCAAGATCTCGATGTCGCTCGCCGGGCGCGTTTGCCGCACCTTTTCGACCAGCTCGAGGAAGCGCAGTTGCAGGGCCCGCGTGGTGCGCTCGGCCTTGCCGCCAATCCCGACCAGCGAGGACAATCCTACCGGCTTTTCGAGCGAAGACATGTCCTTGTATTTTAAGTCTATTTGATGCCCCGGAGGGGAAAAGAGTTCCCGGAGTGCCCTAGGTGTGCCGGGCGCGTGCCGGGAATTCAATGGGAGAGTGTCCCGTATCTCACTTGGTGTATGCTCGGTCCGAAGCACAAGGTGTGGATTTCACCGGCGCGGGGGTCATCCATCGCGCCAGTTTTCGATGGGATAAAATTGCGAATGCTTATTTGGGAGGAGCCAATGAAAATCGCACGTCGCGTGCTTTTTGTTCTGGCCGCCGCTGGCATGTTTCTGCAGGCCGGCGCGGCGCGAGCTGCCGTAAAAACGCAGTGGATCGACTACAAGCAAGGGAGCGCGCCGCTTTCGGGCTATCTCGTCTATGACGATGCTGTGCCGGGCCGGCGCCCCGGCGTACTGATGATTCATGACCGGTCCGGCTTCTCGCCGGGCACGCTCGCCGATGCCGAGATGATCGCCCGGCTCGGCTACGTGGTGTTCGCCGAGGACATGTTCGGCAAGGGCGTGGTGCCCAAGACCGTCCCCGAGATGACGGAGCAGATCACGATCTACGACAAAGACCGGGCTCTGATGCGGGCGCGGGCCTTGGCCGGGTTCGATGTGCTCAAGGCGCAGCCAATGGTCGATCCGGCGAAGCTGGCCTCGGTGGGCTACTGCTTTGGTGGCACCGTGGGGATCGAGCTGGTGGAGACTGGCGCGCCGCTTCTCGGATTCATTTCCGTCCATGGAGCGTTCCGCGATTTTGCGCCGGAAGCCGCCAAGAACATCAAGGGGCGCTTGCTAATCCTGCACGGCACGGAAGATCCGGTCGCGCCAATGGATCAGGTCGACGCCTTGATCTCGCAGTTGCGCGCCGCCAAGGTGCCCTTCGAGGTCGACCTCTACAGTGGCGCACAGCACGCATTTACGAATCCGCAGAATCCCTCCGAGGTGCGTGCCACTGAGGAGTATAAGGTGGCGATGACGCGCTTTTTTAAGGATCTCCTGGGAAATTGAAAGCTGTAAGTAGCACAGACTTCAGTCTGTGGGGTTTAGGACTTGCCAGGTCCAAAATCCACAGACTGAAATCTGTGCCACGGGGAGGACGGCGTGAAAAAGAATCGCGGCGGGGAGCCCGCCGCAAAAGACGGCTCATTCCCGGCGCGCCCGAGTCTTCGGTGATCGGCGCGAATTTCAAAACCTCCGCGGTCAACGCCGCGCTGGCGAATGGGATGTGCGCCCACGCGGACGAAACGGATGACGTCGAGTTAGTAACGAAGACGCATCCCGGCTGCTCTTCCGTGGCCGCGGCGCTGGCCATGGCGGAGCGCGAAGGCCGCTCGGGGATGGATCTGCTGCGCGCCGTCGTGCTGGGCTACGACGTGTGCTGCCGTTTTCTCATGGCGCTCGGGCCCGAACTGGTGCGCGGCACGCATCGCAGCGCGGAGGGATACGGCGCCGCCTTTTCGGCTTTGGGGGCCGCGGCGTCGCTGGCTCGTTTGGATGAGACGGGGATGCGCTACGCGCTTTCGTACGCAGCGCAACAAGTTTCCGGCCTGTGGAGCTGGACTTCCGACAACGAGCACGTCGAGAAAGCATTCGATTTTTCCGGGATGGGCGCGCGCAATGGTGTGACGGCCGCCACCATGGTTCAGGCAGGATTTACCGGAGTTCGCGATGTCTTCGATTGCGAGCACAACGTGCTCGAAGCGCTTTCCTCGCAGCCGCACCCTGAGGAGATCGTGGCCGGCCTGGGCAGCCGCTACTGGATCGCCGAAACGTCCATCAAAACCTATTCCGTCGGCTACCCGATCCAGTCGGCGCTGGACGCCTTTCTCACGCTGCGCCGAGAAAACTCGCTGCGTGTAGACAACGTGGAACGCATTGTTGTGAGGCTGCCTGCGGACGGCGCGGGCATCGTCGACAACAGTTCCATGCCGGACGTCAACCTGCAAAATGTCATGGCCGTGGCTCTGGTCGACGGCGGCGTCTCGTTCGCGGACAGCCATTCCTATAAGCGCATGGTGGACCCACAAATCCTCGCCGTGAAAGAGCGCGTGCAATTGGTGGCCGACCGCAAGCTGGTGGACCCGGCGGCGCCGCGCAGCGGCATGGTGGAGGTGACGCTGAAGGACGGCCGGACCGTGAGCCACTTCACGCGCTTCCCGCCCGGCACGAAGGAAAATCCCCTGAGTACCGAAGGCCTGAACGCCAAGGTGCGAGACTTGATGGCGCCGGTACTGGGCGCCGAGAGAACGGCAAATCTCATCCAGCGCGTGAACGCGCTCGAGGACGTGCGCGATGTGCGCGAGCTTCGACCATTGCTTATCTTGAAGGTCTCTCCGTCCTGCGAGCGGATTTTCTCGGGCGTCAGTGGGCAAGCGCTAGTTCTCTTTCGACCGCTTCTCTACGCGTCTGCGTGAACCTGGCCTTCGTTTCGATGCCCAGCCGCCCAGCGTAGTGGAGCAGTTTGTCGATGCTCTTCTTTGCGATCTTTCCGTTCAGCAATTCGCTAACGCGTGGCTGGGGTTCCTTGAGGATGATTTGCAGTTCTTTTTGCGAGTACTTCTTGGTGCATTTCAGGATGGCCTGATACAACTCCGCCTTGAATTTGAGCGCCGTCGCCTGCTCCGGCGAAAATCCCAGATCATCCAGGACGTTCCCATGGGTGACATGGGCTGGCTTGTTGGCCGCTCGTTTCATATCCCTTCCCCTTTGCCATACGCGCTTTCACAGCCTTGAGGCGCTGCTGCGCTTTCTGGAAATCCCTTCTGGACATCCGCCGCCCCTTTTTCTCGAAGCAGTGGAGAACGTGGATCACGTTATGAATCCGTGAAAGGCAGACAACTCGATACCAGGCCCTTTCATCCTGATCCCGCAGTTCAAAAACGCCTGGACCTACCGACGGCAGGGGCCTGTAATCAAAGGGTCGCTCGCCTTGCTGCAATTGCCAGAGCTCGAATCCGAAGTTCTGCTGTACACCTTCCGGAAACGCACGGAGAACCTCACGGGAGTCTCCCTCCCAAACGACGGTCGCGTATTGGGGACTTTCGGAATGGCTGGTCACAAGAGTCCCTGTCAGAGAAAAGCCAGATCCAAATATACATTTAATTGTATATATCCGTCAATGAGAAATTGGCTGTTGGCGCGGCCTGGACGAAGAGCTAGACCCTCGTGCCGGGTGAGGCGCCACAGTGGTACTATCCGCTCGTACGTCCGCGTACACAGCCTCTGTTTGCAATGCTGGAGGTACCCATGCGCCCGCTACGAAATTTTCTGCTGTTGCTTTCGGTCATTTTGGGGATGCAAGCCTTCGGGCATGCACAAACGCTCGACGAGAAGCGACTAACCATCACCAAGGACGTCATGGAGGAATTCGCCCATGGCGATCTCGCCTCCGTTCGCGGGCGGTTCACCGCCGACCTCCAGGAATCGGTGAGCGAAAGCGATCTAAAAGGCGCGCGGGACGATTTAGCCGAGGCGGCCGGCGCATTTCAGACGCAAATTTCACAAACCACCAGGATGGCACAGGGGGCGCCGATCTATGTTTCCAAGAGCCAATTCGAGCATTTCAAGGTCGAATTGAAGCTGACGTTTGACGGTGCGGACCGGATCACCCATTTTCAGATCGCGCCCATTTCCGACGCCAGCCCGGAGATCATGGAAGCGTCGGCGCGGGCGATCACGGAACTCTTGCGCCAGCAGCAGTTCAAGGAAGTGAGCATGCGATTCGACGAGCAGATGAAAGAATCGATGACCACCGACCGCCTGGAAGCGTCTTGGGGGCACGTCCTGATGCATCTCGGGCCGTTCAAGAGCGTCAAGCGGGCGCGGAAGGATCCTGAGTCTGACCGGGTGGATGTGCGGTGCGAGTTTGAAAACGGGCAAATCATCGTTCGGATCGCCTTCGATCCTTCGGGAAAAATTGAGGGATTGTGGATGCTGCCTGCCGAGCCGGAGAAGGATTCGCAGATCTAAATGTGGGGCAGGCTTCAGCCTGTCGCCCTTTTGCGCCATGCGAAAATTAAAACCGGCAGGCTGAAGCCTGCCCCACTAAACCCTCACGCCGGCAAATGCTTGCCTTTGGTTTCTTCGCCGAAGGGGATTAGCGCCAGGCCGACTACGAAGGCCAGCGCCATCATGGCCACGGGTATTCCGAAGGTTTGAAAATGGCGGATTCCCGCGCCGACCAGGAACGTGAAGCCGGCGGCGAAGAAGCGTCCGAGGTTAGTGATGAAGGCGAAGGCGCTCGCGCGGCACTCCGTCCCGTATTGCTCGGGCAGCCAGAAGGAGTAGACGATGAAATTCGCTCCTCCGAGGCCGAGCAGAACGGAGCACACCAGGAACCAGGCGATGGCGTTCTGCTGCATGTAAAATACGTGCGCGAACGCGAACCAGATCGCGAACATCATTACTACATAGAAAATAGCAAGCGTGGCGCGGCGACCGAGCCAGTCCGCCAGGAACGGCACGATCAACGCGCCGAGTACCGTGGTGATGCCTAGCAACGCGGTAGAGTATGACGCGAGGCGCGCGCTCTCCGCGGCGTTTCGCCCGGCGTTTCGCGCGATGAACGTCATCGCCGTCGGTGCATACACCGATCCCGCCCACAGTCCCGCAAGCGAGACGATCAGGTAAAGGCTATTGACGATCGTCCGGCGGCGGTATTGCGGAGAAAAAAGTTTCAGAAACGCGCTGTGCATCGCCCACTTCCCGCCCAGTTCCTGCACCCTGTTTTCCCAGCGCGCGGGCTCCTGCACGTTGTTGCGAATGAGGCCGATCAGCAGCGCGGGCACGCCGCCCAGCGCAAACATCGCTCTCCAGCCGTAATGGCTGCCAATGAAAATATTGGCTATACCCGCGAGAAAAAATCCGATGTAGTAGCCCGTGTGCATCAGAGCCGCGCCCATCGTGCGCCTCTCCTCGGGCCAGTCCTCGGAAACGAGCGCGGCGCCGATCGACCACTCGCCGCCAATGCCAACTCCCGCCATGAAGCGAAACACCGCGAGGCTCCAGATGCCCGTTGCAAACGCCGCCAGTAGCGTGAACAAAGAAAAACAGAATATGCTGAACATCATGGTGCGCACGCGGCCGAAGCGGTCGGCAATCGGTCCCCAGACGAGCGCGGTGCCGTAGCCGATCAAGAACAGCGTGAAGAAAATGCCGCCATAGTAGCCGACGTTGGCAGTGGTGGCGGGAATTCCGGAACGGGGCAGCAATTCCGTCAACGCCGGAACGAGCACGAGGGAATAGATGAACGAATCCATTCCGTCCATGCTCCAGCCGCCCCAGGCGGCCCAGAAGCTGCGGATCTGGTTGCCCGTGAGCTTGGGTTTGATTTTTGCCGTTACCGGAATTTGCGTCGTGGTCACGCGAGTCCGAGCACGTAGGCGGCGTTCCGGTCCAGGATTTTTTCAGCGTCCCCGGGTTTCAGGCCGGACTCGCTGATGTATTGAATGGCGTGATTGTACAGCTCGCCGCCTTCGTACGGATAATCCGAGCCGAGGCAGATGCGGTCGGCGCCCATGGAATCGACGGCCGCTCGCAGCGCGGGCGGATGTGCGTGGCCGACGCTGCAATACCACATGCGCTTGGCGGTGATCGTCGGCGGCTCGGGCAGCGGGTGCTCCCATTTGGAAATGTTGTCGAGGCGCTGGAAGACCATGGGGATCATCCCGCCCAGATGGGAATTGACGATTTTCAGTTTCGGATATTTCTGTGGGATGCCTGCCTCGATCAGATGCATCACCGAAACGGTATCTTCCATCGGCGCTCCAATCGCCCAACGCAAGTTGAAGGGAATCACGAAAGGAGAATCGATGCCATTTCCAGACGGGTGAATGTAGAGCACCGTGGCGCGCCGGTTGAGTTCTTCATAAAACGGAGCGAAGGCGGAATCGGCGACGGAGCGAGGGCCGATAAACGTCTCGATCGTCGCGCCGACAAATTTCAACTGATCGAGCGCGCGTTCGAGCTCCTGGAGCGATTCGTCGACGTGAGGCAAGGGCATGGCGGCAAAGGCTTTGAATTTTTTCGGCCAGCGGCTGACGGCTTCGGCGTACAAATCATTGGCTTTTCGCGCGGCGTTCACGGCGTGCTCTTTAATTTCGAAGTGCGGGGCCTGCGGGCAGATGCTGAGAATCTGCATTTCGACGCCGTTCGCTTCCATCAAGGCGAAGCGCTTTTCGATTTCCGCCTGGCCCATGCCCGCGCCTTTGTTGCGTTGCGTGCCGGTGTCCGCGTTTCCGTAGCTTTGCGTCAGGTCGAGATAGTCGTCGGTCCAAAGATGCGCGTGGATGTCGATCCGCGTGCCCTTTTTGGCGTTAGCATCCAGCCGCGCGCCCGCCACGAGCCCCGCTGCGGCGAGAGAACCCGCCCGCAGCACCTCGCGCCGCGTGAATCCGCATCCGCAACTCATGATGGAATCGCCTCCCCGGCAGCTTTCCGGTCCCGCTTCGACGAACATTGTACGATGAATTGTTTCAGAGGAAAGCGCTGTGTGTGCGATTTAGCGGGGCAGCTTACACAGGCTACGAAAAAAATCCCCGCCCCTTTTGTCATTCCGAGCGAAGCGAGGAATTTCTCTTTCTTTTCATGGGCGCAAAGCCCAGAGAGATTCCTCGCTTCGCTCGGAATGACAAAAGGAGGTAATTATCCGCGGCCTGCTCAACCTGTCGGGCTGTTCGTTGCAAGGACCAAAATCACGGGCTGAAGCCTGTTCCACCAAGGAATGACGGCTAGCGCTGCGAGGCTTTCCCGGAAGCCACTCTGGCATTGAATTCCGCGGATTTGCGGCGGGGGATCGTCAAGGCATTCCAATCAGGGCCTGTAAAATGTTTGGCGAGGAAGACGATTTGTCCCACGTGGTAGGCGTAGTGGGCCACTTGGCGGTGGATGGTCTGCATGACGGAATGAGCCTCGGTGCGGATATAAACGGTGCGCGAGAGGTCGGCGTCCGTCAGAGGAGCAAGCGCGTCAAAGGTAAGCTGCCAGCCGGATTCCCAGAGCGCGAGAAGCTCGTCGCGCGAATCCGGAGGGGCTTCAAATTCGGAATCGCGATCGCGATTGGGTTTTTCGCCGTCGCTCGTGAGGAAGTCAGTCCAGCGCGAGCGCATGTTGCCCGCGAGATGTTTTACCAGAATGGCGATGGAGTTGGACTCCTCATCGACGGTGGTGAACAGCCCCTCATCGGTGACTTGCGCCATCGCGCGGTCACCCAAGCGCTTGTAAAAATGGAGGAGGTCAACTGAATCTTTTAGACAAGAGGTAGTGAATTCCAAAGCCATGCACGGATTCTGCAACTAGCGGCACTGGAAATCAAGCGGGGAAGTTAGTGGCACAGGCTTCAGCCTGTGGGGTTTCGTGTTTACAAGGACCAACGCCGCAGGCTAAGGAGCCAGAGCGGCCGCTCGATTTCGGGCGGGCCAGCGGCTGAAGCCGTGCCCTACAAAGATTTTGCAGTTGCCACTCAGGCTCTGAAGCCTGTGCGACAAACCCAATTTAGGCGTAAAATAGCTTTATGCCGAAGAAACCCGCGCCGACGATTGAAGTGACCTGCCCTTGCTGCGAGGCCAAGCTCACAGTGGACACGGACCTCGCCGTGGTGCTCGCGCACACCGCGCCGGTCAAGGCCGCGCCGGACGTGGACATCAGCGATGCGGCGCGCATCCTGGCGGATCAAGCCCAGAAGCGCGAGGATAAATTTCGGGATTCGTGGATGGCGGAGAGCAAGAAGGAAGACGTGCTCAACCGCAAGTTCGAGGAAGCCCTCAAGAAAGCCAAGGACCAGCCTGTCGAGAAGCCGCTGCGCGATTTTGATCTGTAGTTCCATGTTCGAGTAGGACGGGCTTCAGCCTGTCGCTTTTGTCGTGGAATCCACAATGGAAAACCGACAGGCTGAAGCCCGTCCTACTGGCGAATTCTGTCATACTTAGCGCGTGTTCCGAATTCTTCGACGCGCCGTTCTTTCTTGGCTTGCAGCGCTGATTCTCCTCGCTGCGATGGACGCGCGCCTAAGGGGCGCTCCGCCGCAAGAAACTCCACCGGCAAAATCTCAAAAGCTGCCGCGGCCGGTTCCGCTGGGGCGCGGTGTTACGCTCGAGCGCGACGCCGCGTCGGGAGAATTGCATGCGGCCGGGAAGGATTCCTCGCCGCAGTTGGCAGACGGCGCGATCCGGTCGCGCGTTACGCTGGTGCAGGTGCCCTGCACCGTGACGGCGCCGGACGGAACCCAGGCGCGCGGCTTGGGCCAAAACGATTTTCGTTTGTTCGAGGACGGCGCGGCGCAGGAAATCGCTTCGTTCGACGCTTCGGCCACGCCGGCCAGCGTCGCGCTGATCATCGACGCCAGCCCCAGCATTTTTCACGAGCTTACGGAAATGCGCGGCGCGGCGCGCTCCCTCGCGGAAAATCTTTCTCCCGCCGATGAAATCGCCGCCGTGTCATTTTCCTCCGAGTCGCACCTGCTGCTACCGTTCTCGAAAAATCGGGCGCTGCTGGAGCGCGCCATCGATTCGCAATATCTCGCCAAGGTGGAGAATTCCTCGGAGTCGCGGATTTACGAATCCGTTTTTCTCGCGGCGCGCGAATTATTTTTCGGACGCACCGGGCGCAAGGCGATCGTGCTGCTCACGGATGGAATGGACAGCGGCTTGGGCCTTACCTGGGATCCGCGCAGCGCGCTGCCCGGTACAGGCGCGTCGCCGCGCCTGGCGTTTGACGATGTGGCGCGGGAACTCGGCGCGGACGGCATCGCGCTCTTCATCGTCTCGACCGAGAATCGCCCGCGCGGGATGACGGCGGAATGGCTCGAGGCGCACCGCGGAGAAATGCTGGTCACGGCGGAAGCGCGCAAGGAAAACGTGCCGAACTACACGCTGTATCTGGCGGAGCTGGCGCGGCGAGCTGGCGGCCAGCTCTATTTTCTGCGCGAGATTGGAAATCTGAGCGAGATTTACCGGCGCATCGCGCTGGCGATCGGAGCGCAATATACGCTGGGCTATTATCCTTCGGCGGGAACGGCGCGCGCCGGCTGGCGCTCGCTACGCGTCGAGCTTGCGCCGGGAGCCAGTGTTCCGCCCGGAGCAAAGCTGACGTACCGCGGCTCGTATTATGTTTCCGCGTTTCAGTAGGACGGGCTTCAGCCTGTCTGCTTTTGACTTTTGACAGCGTCGCAAAAATCAAAACCAGACAGGCTGAAGCCCGTCCTATAAAAGGCGAACCCATGGCGGCGAAAATTGAGGTTGAAAAGGTGGATGCAACGCGCTTTCGCGTTCGGGTGATCGAAGGCGGGAGCGAATCCAGCCATCAGGTCACGCTCGATCCGAAGGATTATGCGAGGCTCGCGGGAGGAGCCGTGGAACCGCGGGAACTCATACGAAAATCGTTTGAATTTCTGCTGGAGCGCGAACCTAAGGAATCGATCCTCGGGCGATTCGATTTGTCCGTCATCAGCCAGTATTTTCCGGAATTCGAACGCGAGATTAAAAAGAGGTTGCTGTAGCCCGCCTCTTCAGAGGCGGGGGTTTGCCGGCGGCTGCTCGGTGAATTCGACTTGCGAGAAATGAAGGGGTGCGCGGTGCGGCAGAAAACACCCGCCTCTGAAGAGGCGGGCTACAGCAAATCTTCACGATCAGGGCTTTACGGAAACGTCGTAGTAGGCGACGGTGCCGCCCTCGCCGCGGATGGGCTCGATGCGCAGGATTTCGAAATGGCCGTGGTTCAAATCCGGCACATTTTTTTGCACCGTCTCATGGAGATCGTTTTCGAGCTCCGGGGTTCGAATGGGAGTGGCCAGGAGGCGCGCGTCGACGCGGTAGGTGGCGATTTGGCCGGGCGCCATGGCGCGCAGCTCGACCAGGGCGGAGGCGGCCGGCGGGCCAATCGAGGGCTGATCGCTGTAATGAATGAAGAGCGGCGAAAAGAGGACGAACAGGACGATACCGACGACTGCAATATCGTACTGCCAGGTTCCTCGTTCGTAGGACCAGAACACGACCCGCTTGATGCCATGCCAAAGCGAGCCCATATCAGGAGGCTGCCGCCGCGTCGACGATCACGCCGTCGCGCATGTGCACCACGCGACCGGAATACGCCGCCGCTTCAGGATTGTGCGTGATCATCACGATGGTCTGGCCCAGCTCTTTGTTCAACTGGCTCAACATGGATAGCACAATTTCCGAATTTTGCGTGTCCAGATTCCCGGTTGGCTCGTCGGCCAGGATAATTTTCGGTTCGTTGATAATAGCGCGCGCGATGGCCACGCGTTGTTGCTCTCCGCCGGACATTTCCGACGGCCTGTGCTTCAGACGCTCGGTAAGGCCGAGCAATTTGGTGATCACTTCAAAGCGGTGCGGGTCGAAGCCGTCGCCGTGAATGTGCTGCGCGATGGCGATATTGCCGCGGGCGTCGAGCGTCGGCAAAAGGTTGAACCGTTGAAACACGAAGCCGATCTTGTATCTCCGAAGCCTGGTGCGATCGGCGTCGCTCATGGCGGTCAAATCGTTCCCGTCCACGAGGACGCTCCCGCGCGAAGCCTGCGCCAGGCCCCCGAGCACATAAAGCAGTGAGGATTTTCCGCAGCCGGAAGGGCCCATCACGCTGACAAATTCTCCGGGAAGAACCTTGAAATTCACGCCGCGCAGCGCCGGGACTTCCACTTTTCCCGCGTGATACAGCTTCCAAAGATTTTCGGTAACGACGATTGGCTCCACGTTCCGGTTCCTTGTGGTCAGCGGCGCTTCGGCAGGCGGACGTATTGTAGTCGTGATTGACATTTCTGACTAGGGCCGATCCCTTTGCGGGCAAGACAAGGGTGGGGCTGTGTAGCGCCCGCCTTCAGGCGGGCATCTGCTGGGCGCCACAGTGCCCGTCCGCCGCGGCGGACGGGCGCTACAAATGTTTCTAAAACTCAGACAGCCACATTTAATCGTAGGCAAGGGCCTCGATGGCGTCCTTGCGGCTGGCCAGCCAGGCCGGATAACTCGCCCCAAGAAGCCCGCCCGCCAGCGCGATTAGCGCGGATCGCACGATCCAATCGGGCGTAATTAGGATCGATAGCGTCGGAAACGAAGAGAGAAAGACGGCCCGCGCGGCGTAGCTCATGGCGATTCCCACGCCGATGCCGATCACGCAGATGAAGGCCGATTCGCCGAGCAGCGCGCGGATGATGTACCCCTTGGAGGCGCCAATGGATTTCAATACGCCGATGTCGCGCGTGCGCTCGATCACGGTCGTATACATCGAGAGCAGAATCACGAGGAAGCCGATGGTGACGGCGAGGGCGATCATGCTTTCGATGAAGGCATCGAGCCCCGGCAGGCTCGAGGAAGTCATCAAGGACAGGAAATCCTTCAGCGGCCGAACCTCGTAACCGGGAAAGACGGAGCGCATCTCGTCCATCACAGTCTGCGTGTGGTCCGAGCGGGTGCAGCGGATGAAGAAAAGCGAGGCCTTGTCGCGCGAGCCGGAAAGGTCCTGCAAAGTGGCGAGGGGGACGAACAGGCGCGCGCCCTTGCCGTGCTCGACGATTCCGGCGACATGAAAATCGTGCTCCAGCAGGGGCACGATTCCATTCACAGTGGCGTGATCGGCCTTGGCCGCCCAATCGTCCAGCAGGATATCGTCAGGCCCTTCGATGTCGTGGCCTTGGAGGAAAACGAATCCGCCCGAAACGTCGCGAAACGATTGCGGATCGATCCCGTAAATCACATCGGCGCCGCCCGAAGAGCTGAATTGCAATAGCACCGGCGCGACCGCCCGCACATAGCGCAACTCGCGCAATTTGTCGGCGATCTTGATCGGCATGGGCGCCCCGCTGAACGCCAGAAAGACGGAAGCGGAGGGCGGCTGGAGCATAATGTCCGCGCCGACGCCTTCGATACGCTTCGCGGTTTCTTGCATCATGCCGCTGGTAAGCCCGACAATCAGGATGACCAGGGCCACTTCCACGCCCACGGCAAGGACACTTACGATTGTGCGGATCGGGCGGTGCAGGACATTGTTCACAACCAAGCGTCGAATCACGGTTGCGCTCCCGGAAGTTCGTCGCCGACGCGCACCAGATCGGTGCCCGCGGGCTGCGCCAGCTCGAAGCGGTCCGGCGAAATCGGTTCGTTCAGTGTGAGTTTCAGAATTTTGATCTCGAGTTTGTAATCGTCCTGGGGGCGCCAGATGTGGATGTCGCGTGCAAAGCTCGGCTGTCGCGTCGCGGCAGGGGCCCCGGGAGCGGATGCCGCTGGAGTGACAGCCTGCCAGTCCGAATACTGGATGTCGGAATCCAGGATCCCTCCCGCTCCAAACAGTTGGACGCGGGAGACGAGCAGGTCGGTGCGGCTATACCAGATTTTCCGCGCGATTTCGAATTTTCCCCCTTCCGCTGGCCGCAGCAGCGTGAGGATGTAATAGCGGCTCACGCTGAAATCAAACTGTTCGAAAAGCACATTCGCGCTGGGCGGCAATTCCGGCCAGAAGAGCGCTTCGACGACATGCTGGGGGCGCAGATTTTCCAGCGGCTTTTTCGACGGGCGGATGAGAGAAGTTGGCCCCACTAAAAATGAGTTCTTCGAGGGAATATAGATCCGGAATTCCTTGCCGTCGCTGACCATATCGAAAATGTCCTTGGCGACGACCGGGGCCTGCCCGATCATACGAACCGTCTCGGGGCGCTCGGCCAGGATGAATCCAGGAACGTCATGGTATTCCTCGATGACGCCGCTGTAAGTCGTCCCGGTGCTGGGGATTAGATCCACTGTTGCCTGCAAGCTCTGCACGGCCTTCACCTGGCTGTTGTAGCTGGCCAGGAGATTCTGTTCGCTGGAGTCCAACTGCGGACGGACCTCCTCCGGGCGGACCTGGGTCCTCCGCTTGATGGTGATACACCCAGCCGCTTGCATGGCCATAAATGCCAGCAGCAGAATCCAGATTCGCGGGCGTTTGCTCAGTGTTACTTTTTCCCCCAGCACAATCATTGAATTTAACAATCGGCCCCAGTGGTGTCAATTGAAACGCCGGGGTGGGATTGCGTCAGTTGGTTCAATAGCACAGCCGCTCTTGGCTGTCCCCGCGATATTGCAACACCGACAGAGAATAGCCGAGCGTGGGTGTCCTACTAAAACTCGACCCCGCGTTCTTTTTTCCCGAATCAGCATGGGCAAGTAGATGTTGTGCGATGCCGGTTGCCGTGCCGGAATATGCCAAGGATGAACAGTAGGCTAAAACTGGCCTCGCGAACAGGTGTTCCAAAGACGCATCAGACGTAGAATGGGAAGTGCCAGCCAATCGTGTTAGTGGACAACTTGGTATCCGCCCTCTTTGAGAATCAGTTTTAAGAGGAATGGGGATTTCCCTATGCGCGCGAAACGCACACAACAATTCGCCGGCGCGGTGTTTCTAATCGCGCTGGCCCTGGCCGTGTGGGGCTGCATCGGCAAAATTGATCCCACGTCCTCGACGAAAGCGACTGCCCCCGCGTTCGCAAGCCAGCCGACAAACCAGACCGTTACGGTGGGGCAAACGGCGACGTTCTCCGTGACGGTGACGGGAACCGCACCGTTCACCTACCAGTGGCAGAAGAACGGCGCAACGATCTCCGGCGCAACGGCGGCCAATTACACGACGCCGACGACGGTTTCCGGCGACAACGGCGCGCTGTTTGCCGCGGTCGTCGGCAACTCCGTGACCAGCGTTACCAGCAATCCCGCGACTTTGACGGTCAATCCGGCCTCCGCGCCGCCCAGCATCACCAAGCAGCCGGCTAGCCAGACGGTGACCGTGGGACAAACGGCCATGTTCTCCGTGGTGGCCACGGGAACCGCGCCTCTCACCTACCAGTGGAAGATGAATAATGCCAATATCTCCGGCGCGACCTCGGCAAGCTACACGACCCCGGCGACCGTTTCCGGCAACAACGGCGCGACGTTTGCCGTGATCGTCACCAATCCCGTGACCAGCGTTACGAGCAATGCCGCGACTTTGACGGTAACTCCGGCCTCCGCGCCGCCCAGCATCACCGCGCAGCCGGTCAGCCAGACGGTGACCGTGGGACAGACGGCCACGTTTTCCGTAGTGGCTACGGGAACCGCGCCTCTCACCTATCAGTGGCAGATGAACAATGCCAACATTTCCGGCGCGACCTCGGCAAGCTACACGACCCCGGCGACTGTTTCCGGCAACAACGGCGCAACGTTTGCCGTGATCGTCACGAATCCCGTAACCAGCATCACGAGCAATTCGGCGACTCTCACCGTCAACCTGGTGTCCTCTCCTGGGACCGACGTCACGACCTATCACAACGATATCGCCCGCACCGGGCAGAACACGACGGAAACGGTGCTGACGCAGGCCAACGTGAATTCGACCACGTTCGGACTGCTGCGCAACCTTTCCGTGGACGGCTTGGTGGATGGCGAGCCGCTCTACCTGTCGCAGCTTTCCATAGGCGGGGCCGCGCACAACGTCGTGTTCATCGTCACCGAACACGATTCGGTCTTCGCCTTCGATTCCGACACAGGCGCGCTGCTCTGGCAAGTTTCCTTGCTCGGCACGGGCGAAGCGACCAGCGACGATCGCGGCTGCAGCCAGGTCGAGCCGGAAATCGGCATTACCTCGACCCCGGTGATCGATCGCACGGCCGGCGCGAATGGCATCCTGTACGCCGTGGCCATGTCGAAAAATGGGTCGACATATTTCCAGCGTTTGCACGCTCTGGACATCACGACCGGTGCCGAAGTGGAGGGTGGGCCCGTCACGGTTCAAGCGACCTATCCTGGAACGGGGGACAATAGCTCCGGTGGATTAGTCGTCTTCGATCCCAAGCAATACAAGGAACGAGCCGCGCTGCTTCTTCTGAACGGCGTAGTGTATACGAGTTGGGCTTCCCATTGCGACGACGCTCCCTACACCGCGTGGATCATGGGCTACAACCAGACAACCCTCGCGCAAACGACCATCCTCGATCTAACTCCCAACGGCAACGAAGGCTCGATCTGGCAAAGCGGCGGAGGCTTGGCGGCCGACCCGCAGGGATACATCTACGCCCTGATCGCCAACGGCACATTTGACACCACGCTGACGGCGAGCGGTTTCCCGAGCCAGCAAGACTACGGCAACGGCTACGTCAAGATTTCCACCGCCGGCGGAACTCTCCAGGTCGCCGATTACTTCAATATGGCGACTACAGTGACCGAATCGGGCAAAGACCAGGACCTCGGTTCCGGCGGCGCCATGGTGCTGCCCGACCTCCCCTACGGCACGGCAAGCACTCTCAACCTGGCGATAGGCGCAGGGAAAGATGGAAATCTCTACTTGGTGAACCGCAACAATATGGGCAAATGGAACGCGACCACGAACAACGTGTACCAGGAATTGGCGGGGGCGGTGCCAAACGGGGTGTGGGGAGTGCCGGCCTATTTTAATAGCACGGTCTATTACTGCGACCAGGGCTCGACATTAAAATCCTTCTCGATCGCCAACGGAATGCTTTCCACATCGCCAGTACACACAGGCGCGTCGTTCACCTATCCGGGCGTGCTGCCCAGCGTCTCGGCCAACGGAACCTCGAACGGCATCGTGTGGGCGATTGAAAATACCAGCCCCGCCGTCCTGCACGCCTTTGCCGCGAACAACCTGACGCAAGAGCTCTACAACAGCAATCAGGCAGCCAACAACCGCGACGAATTCGGCAACGGCAACAAATTCATTACGCCGATGATCGCCGACGGAAAAGTGTTTGCCGCAACGCCGAACAGCGTGGCAGTTTTTGGCCTGCTTCCGCAATAGTAGGACGGGCTTCAGCCTGTCGCTTTTCGCCATCCACACCCGGCCCAAAACCGACAGGCTGAAGCCCGTCCTACCTTTTCAGCACCAGCGTTCCCGCGATCAAATCGTGCAGAGCCTGCTTCCGCGCGGTAAACGCGGCCATGATGTACCCAATGAGGAGTGGAACGATTCCGCTGATAATTTTGGCAAAGAAGCGGCCGGTGGCGTGGGCGAAGGAAATGCGTTGCCCCTCGTAATTCACCACGCGCAGGGACATTACCGCTTTGCCGAACGTGGCCTGCCGCGCCGAGCTTTCCATTCCCGCGAAGTACAGCCACTGCAAAAGCACGAAGAAGAACATTCCGAGAAAGAAGACTAAAACCATCGGCGCCGCAAAAGCCAAGGCCGTGCGGGGATCCTCCGGACTCTGACGCATCATCATGCCGAATCCGCCAAACAAGAAAATCAAAACGATCACCACGATTCCAAACGGAATGCCGAGGATCAAACCGTCGATCAGGTAGGCGGCGACGCGCTCCCAGAATCCCGCATACGGCAGCGGAGCGGAGACCGGTGCGCTCGCCGCAACCGGCGGCGGGGGCGCGCTTACAGCGGCAGCGTGCGCGGCGCTTGCGGCAACGCCGACCTCCTGGCCGCAGACTTGGCAAAACTGATTGCCTTCCTGGACTTGCACGCCACATCGTGAACAGAACATGACCGGCCTCCCTCGGGGCAGCCGCGGCGGCCGCAGGCTCAATGCGTGTTCAAACTGATGCGGACTTATAGCGCGGGCTGGTGCGGGGGTCAACACGGGAAAGGACGTGACTCGTGGCCCGTGGTTCGTGACCCGTGATTCGTGGCCCGTGTGAACCTAAACCTTTGGACGGGAAGCTTTCTCGAGAGAATGACTCACATGCGCTGGGATGCGTCCAAATGCGATCGCGGGCGACCTGTACGATTGGCCAGCTACTTCTTTGAGCAGAGCCGTCCTTCGAGCCGGGAGGCGCGCAGATCGCATTTGTGTACGATGGATTTCCCTGGCTCAAAAAATTCTGGATTGGAGGAATCACATCATGGCTACCGCACCGTCGTACATCGAGGGGCAAGCAATTCCCCGGGAAAACGGGCTCATTGAAAATTTGATGGATTTTTCGTTTCAGCGGCTGGTAACGCCGAGCATGTTGAAACTGCTGTACAGCGTTCATTTGCTGATCGGATTGATCGCCGCCGTCTGGTTCGTCTTCGCCGGCTTCCAGACGTCCACATCCAACGGACTGCTGGCGCTCATCCTCGGCGTTCCCGCCATGCTTCTGTGGATTGTGTACTGCCGAATCGTCGTGGAACTCCTGGCCGGCGTGTTCCGTGCCGTCCAAGTGATCACGAATTCGCAGAATTGATGCCGTTGAAGCGCGATTCATGAATCGCAATTCTGACAAGCCAATCGTTCCGCCCCCTCATCCGTGAGAAGTTCGGGTTAGGTAGGACGGGCTTCAGCCTGTCGGTTTTCTTCCAGCAAAGCAAACCCCAACAGTCCCGCCTCGGCGGGACTGTTCAGCCCGCGACCTACGCGTGTCCGCATTCCGACAAAACGTGCCGGAGTGAGCAAGAATTTCAGGACTAGTACTACAGCAAATCCCCGTCCCCGCCAATCCGCGTGCCGCAGTAACCCTCTGAGCCAAGCAGGTTTACCGCATCCCTTCTGTTCGCTGTGGGAATGGAAGGCGCCGTGCTTCTTGCAAGCCGTGTGATGAGAGAGATTCATTTCCTCCCGTGCGTGGGGGAGGAGCGAGCTCGCCCTTTCATTAATTTTTCTCGTCGGGCTCGCTTGGAATTCTAACTCCGCGGTTTGCGAAACGCGCCGCGAAGAATTTTGGAGCCGCCATGGAATTTCATCGGAGAAGCGAGCGATTCGGGATGCAGCGGGAACGCCGCGCGCCTGCGAACGCTTCCGCCGATTCGAATTTCAGGCAGACTTCCGCGCCGTCTTCTAGTTCACCCTCCTACACCTCCTCGACCACATCCTCAATTCCCGCGACGGCACCTCGGGGGCAGCAGCGGCCCGTGGACTGACGACGTGGCACCTCAATCACCGTGCGGGGCAAGCCCGAAGACATCGGGAGGGCCCCGCGACCTTCCTCAAGTAGGACGGGCTTCAGCCTGTCGGTTTTCCGTTCAGCACTAGCAGAGGCGCGTGAAGCAGAAGAATTTGGCCCGGCTGGTAACTTGCTACAGGAAACGTTGAAGTCTGACAACGAGACAATTGCGTGCGATCGCGGAGGATTATCCCGTGGCTTGCGGCGTGGGATTTCCTGCGGAAAACCGACAGGCTGAAGCCCGCCCTACTAGAACGCAAGATCGATGAGGAAAAGAATTTGCCCGATGAAAAGCAACGCAATGGCGCTGACGAGCACGAGCGCGCCGCGCGGCCGCCGTGGCTTCGCCCGCCGGTAAACCGGGTCGGAGAGATGCGGGTCGCGTCCGGAAACTTCCCCGCGCCAGATCTCCAAAAATTCACGCAGCCAATCCATCGCCTGGACGCGGTACGTCCACAGAAGACCAATCCCCACAAGGGCCATGGTCTCGCCAACAGCCCCCAGCAGACCTACATGACGCATCGCCATCGGCCGCTCCTAAAGGGAACGCGAAAAACTCCGGACCGCTATTCGTCCTCGTGGATGGTTTTCAGGCGAATGATCTCGAATTCCTTGATCCCCGCGGGCGTTTGCACTTTCACTTCATCGCCCACGTTTCTTCCGAGAAGGGCTTTTCCAATGGGCGAGGTGGTCGAGATCAGCCCTTGCGTGACGTCCGCTTCCTCGGTGCTGACCAGCTTGTATTCGATCTCGATGTCTTTCTTGACGTCCAGCACCCAGACGCGCGAGCCGTAGCCGGTGCGATCGGCGGGAATATTGCTCAGGTTCATCATGCCGATGTCGCCCAGGCGCTTCTTCAATTGGCCTAGGCGCGCCGATACGTAGCCCTGGCGCTCCTTGGCGTATTTGAACTCGGCGTTTTCGGAGAGATCTCCGTGGGCGCGCGCTTTCATCAGCTCCTTCGGAAGCTCGACGCTCATCTCGTGCTCGAGGGCCGTAATTTCGTCCTGCAATTTCTTTTTGACTTTTGCAAGTGCGTCCGTCATGGCTTGTCTTCCGCGATTGAAATTTTGTGGCGCTCCCTGCCGATGAGACGATTTTCTGGGTCTCATTTCGCGGCATATCCGGGAGTTACGTACCCTATGCTGGATGGGGCGAAGAGGGGGTGGATTCGATCCCACCGGGCCCACCGAGAACACGCGGCGATTTCAAATTCCCGCGCTCCCCGGACGCATCATACTACGGATTTGCGAGTGCGATGTAAACCGAAGTGTAGGACGCCATTCGGAAACGGCCGCCGCTTTTCCCGGGAGCGGGGGGAAGATGGCGGCCGGCTTCAGCAGGCCCCAAGCGGCGACTGCGGGGAAAAATCCGGGGCTATGATAAAAGCCGTAACCGTAACACCGCCGCCATACCTCTTTGGGGCGAGGCACCGAAACGCAGTGTCATGCGCTGCCAGTTCCGTGCCAAGGTCGGCCCCCCAGCCGGTCTGGTAAACCCAAACGCGATCTCCGGGTTTTAGGTTGTGGGCCAGCACCATTCTTTTAAACTGGATCGGGAAACTCCTGGGTATCAACTTCCAGACGGGGAGCGAGACGACGGAATATCCGTTGCAAGTAAATTCAAAATAAGTACCCTGGAACGACTCGAACGGAATGATTTCCTTGGGGCCGCAGAAATAATAGGTCATCGGCAGGCTGCTCTGGAAGTCCACCAGGATACGATCGCCGTGAGGGATCGACCGCTGCATGTAGTCTATGGTTGCAGCCATTACTCCCGGGCTTTGTTTCCCATCCGCCACATCCGGTTCCACGGGCTTTTTCGCCGCATTCGAGAATGCCATCAAGAGAACCGCAATGAGCAGGCCGGCCCAAAGCCTCTGGCCGGAAACAGATGCGAGCAAATAGCTCGCGCCGGCGATCACAAACGGAGCCAGAAACACGGTGTGGCGGCTGCCGATATACGGATAAATCCCGGCGATAGACGCGCCCCAAACGGCCATGAAGGGGAATAGCAACAGGATGCCCAAGCGGCTCAATTGCGGGTCTTTCTGCCGGGAGAGCAAATCCTTGGCGAACAGAAAAGCGACTCCGGCAACGAAAAACAAAAGCATGGCGTGAGCCACAAATCGTTGCGCGAACAGGAACAGGAAAATATTTAATGTATTTTCCCAGGTAAAAGTGAATAGGTTGAGGGCGTCCCGGTGAAAATAGGACGTGTCAAACCCCCTCGACCACACCGCAATACTGTTCTTCAGCTTCGCGACGTGGGTCACGTACAGGAATCCATAAATCGCCAGAGCCCCGGCCTGCCCGCCGGCCCAGGCCATGACGAATTTTCGCGAAGGATGCGAATCGGCGAGCCGCGCCAATGCATATAGGCCAACCGCCAAAGTAAAGAAGAGGGCCGAGTAGTGGGAAAGAATCGCGAAATAAAGGAAAACGGAAAAACACCACATTTGGCGGACGCTCTCTTGCTTAAACGCCCGATCCAGAAAATACAGAGCGCCGGCCATGCAGAACAACAGCAGGGCATAGGCCCGCACCTCAGCCGAGAGCGAGACCATCGCCGGCGAAAACGCGAACAGGATGACGCTAATCAACGCCGCCGCTTTGCCAAAGACGTTGCCGATCCACTTGAATGCGACCCAGCAAAACGCCGTCCCCGCGAACACCGAGGGCAGACGCAGCATCAACTCGGACCGGCCCAGGAAATGCCAGTAGTACAGCACCAAATAAATCAGCGGGGGATGCGCGTTGGTTAGACTGGCTTTGTAAGCAAGGAAGACGGAATGCTGATTGATAAGCAAGTAGTGCAGGGCCTCGTCCGGATTCAGATAGCTCCGGTTGGCCACAAATATCCTGAGCGCGAACCCGGCGGCCACAATGGCGAGGGCTAACGCATCGAGATGATTTAGAAGCCAGCGCTCGAAGAAACTGTCGCGCCCGGCCGCACCGCTCTCCTCGTTCCCCGGCGCGCCTTCGCGAGGCGCATGCTGGATGGCGTCGTCCGCGACTTGTAAGCTCAATGGTTTACACAGTCCTTTTCCATGACTAAGCCCCTGGAAGCAGGTTCAGGATCAAGCAAAGCTCGAGTACGGAGGGGCGCGGCCAAGATCACGAATTGGTAGGCGAAGAACGTTTTTCGGCAGCGCGTGAGCGCGTAATGCGCTTCCTGCAGCGGCGCGAACCATTTGCTCCGCGTGAACGGAAGCACGAGTTGCACGGGCAGCGGAGTGGGGAAGGCTTCCAGGACTTCGCAAGAAACCTCGCCCATCAGTTGGTTCAAACTTCGCAAGGTAAAAAACCGAAGATGAGTTCTGTCGAGAATGCCGCGATCCATGTAGTCGAACTTTCCAAAGAGCAGGCCGAGGCGAATGATCCAGTTCGCGATGTTAGGCACGGAAATGACGAGCTTGCCCGATTCCTTCAGCGCCGGAATACACCTTCGCAGCACGGCCGCGGGATCGCGCAGATGTTCCAAGACGTCGGCGAACACGATGTAATCGAATTCCCCTCGCCAGGGAAATTCAAAGCGTTCGATGTCCGCCACCTGAAAGTCGCCATAGTATTGCCGGGCTTCTTCCGCGGCCGCCGCGTCATAATCGATTCCGGCCACCTGGTGGCCGCTGCTTCTCCACATTTTCCCTAAATATCCGCTGGCGGCGCCCACGTCGAGAATCCGGACGGGCTCTTTTTCACGGCCCACGACATTCAAAATACAATCGTGGCTGCTGTACTTGAACGGCTTAAATTCATATCGGGAGTCAGGCATGGCCGCCGGCTCACTGCACTCGCCGATATCTGGCTGGGAAGGATTGAAACTGGCGAAGTTGGACATGGCACACCCGGTGCACGAAGTACCGGCACAGCAGCAGAAGAATGCTCAAACCATAAATCGTGCTGTCCAAAAAACTCGCTTTGGACGCCTCGGGGAAATACTTCGTGGGGACAGGCACTTCCTCGATAACAAAATCGAGATGCCTGGCTTGGACGAGGATCTCCTGATCGAACACGAATTTATCCGAGTTCAACGAAAACGGAATTTCTTCCAGGACGCGGCGGCTATAGGCGCGGTAGCCGGTGTGATACTCGGACAGGTTCAACCCTAGAGTCCAATTTTCCAGCGCCGTCAGAAATTTATTGCCTAGAAATTTCCACCACGGCATTCCCTGATCCATCGTGCTTCCGGACAGAAACCGGGAACCCAGCACGATGTCGGCCTTGCCGGCCTTGATGGGAGCGATGATATCCGGCAGGAGCGCGGGGTCGTATTGGTAGTCCGGATGAAGCATGACCACGATGTCCGCGCCCTCTTTCAGGGCTTCGGTGTAACAGGTTTTCTGGTTCGCTCCGTACCCGAAATTCCGCGTGTGCACGAAAACGGTGAGCTGGAGTTCCCGCGCGATTTCCAGGGTTTTGTCCGTGCTGCCGTCATCGACCAGAATGATCTGGTCGATCGATTGGTGGGGAATCGCGTCATAGGTGATCTTGAGCGTTTTCGCGGCGTTGTATGCAGGCATCACCACGATGATTTTCGGACGCTGCGAATTCGGTTCGTGCAATGCCATCTCTTCTCCTCCCCAACATATCCGGCACGTACGGGAAGGCCGGATCCGCTTGCGGCGCGCTCCCAGCCCCGAACCAATTTCCTGCCCGAGACGGACCGGGGCGCGTGTATCTCCACGCCATTTCTTTTTGATCAGAGGCGAACAATCCCTTCGCAGGCTGCCGGCTTTTCGGGCCTGTGGGCCTCCTGGGGGCGTCTTCTATCATGTTGCAATCCTGTTCTCGGGGATACTGGCCACTCGGGCCTATGTGCTTGGGAGATTAACTCATTCCGTGCGGCGGAAGGTCCCGCCATTCCGCGCTGGGGCGAGTGAATTCGGACCATTGGCCACGATTCGTATCATTGGAACGCGGTTCGCGTATTTCGTTGTCGGGAACGGGGTTTGGTAGCGCCGAGGCGACGAAAGGCGAAAGACGGCACTAGCGTTTCGAGCGCGTCGGCGGTCGCCGCCGGACGCGGTTTTTCGCCGAACCGGGCGGGTTCACGCGGCCTACTTCGGTCAGAAATTGGCGCAGCCGGGAACGGTCCGCCAGGGTGATCTCAACGATTTCGAAGGTTACGGTGCCAGTGGGGCTTTCCCGGACCAGTGCTTGGGCCCGGGCCGAGCGCATCCCGAGGGTGAATTTCAGCCCCAGGATAGTGCCCGCGGGGCAATGCCGTTCGACGGGCGCGGCCCCACCCGCGAGGTTCAGCGACTGCACTTTGATCGTAAAGTTCTCGCGAAGGTTAGTGGTCACGGCGGTCACCGTCTGCGACAGCTTCAAGCGCGGGTAGCGCCTTTGCCGCACTCCGGAAGCGTTCGCTTCCAGGTCGAGAGCCGGGAAGGAGAGCTGCTGGCGCGAAAGGTCCGCGCGCGGTGCGAGGGCTTGCCAGGCCGAATGATCGATCTTGGCAAGCGCCTGGGCCGCGACGATGCGGACTTCGGACGGGTGCAGCCATCGGAAGACATGCTTCTCTTCCAGGATCCTTTTCAGGAGCGGGATGGCCTCTCTCACCCGCAGCCGGGCGATGGCCTCGATGGCCTTGAGGCGCACCAATTCGTTGTCTCCCTTTTCGGATTCGACCACGTGCAACAGCCACGCGCCGATGGTCCCGTCCCCGCTCATGCCCATCTCGTCCAGCGCCAGAGGGTGAATCAGGGGGTCGAGGGATGCATACAGGGCGGCCAGAAGCTGCCCGCGTTCCGGCGCGCCGCCGTAGGCGATGCGCCGCACGACCTGGTCGTGCACCGAACGAGGACATTCTCGCAGGCGCCGCGGCAATGCCTCGGCCAGCAGGATGGGATCGAGGCGGCTGAGCAGGCCGACCGATTCAACGGCTTCGAGCGGCGGCGCTTCGTTCAGCGATTCCTTGAGATAGGCGATTCCTTCGGGGCCTAGCTTATGGAAGAGATCCAGGAGCAAGTCGCAGTCCTCGCGGAAACGCGCCTGCCCGAAACGCTTGGCTAGTTGCTTGGCGCCCGAGCGCGGCAGCCGCTGTAATATATCGACGAGTCCATCGGGGATCTTGCGATCGCGCACCGCGTCGTCGAAAAACTCCGAGAGGCGGTCTTCCAGTCCGATTCGCTGCTGTAAACCCTGGATCAGCGTCGGGGCCTGCGATTCGAGCTTTTCGAGCGAGCTGAGCACGAGTTGCAAGGCCGGATAGCTGCGCCGCGTGGCGCCCTCCTGCCCCAGGCGGACAAACGCGGCGCTGGCCAGGCTGCGCATTTCCCGGTCCTGCTCGGCGCCGATGCGCGCTCCGACGCGGGTGATGGCTTCGCCCAGGAGATCGTCCTCGGCGCCGTAGCATTCGGCCAGATCGCACAGCCCGCTGAAGGTTTTTCTTTGCGCGTCGGGGTTTTCGCCGTCCACTGCCTTGAGATAGTTGGAGAGGATCTCCCGGCAAGTATCGTGGTCGCCGAGCTTTTGCTGTTCCCCCAAATATTCGGCCACGTGGCGCGGAGGAAGGCACCAGGTCTCCGATGAAAGCAGGACCGAACGTTTCGTCTCCTCCGGCACGGCCGCCCAGAATTGCCGCTCGAGCTGATCGCTGTGAGCTTCGACGGCGATGCCCGCCTCTTTCATCTTGCTCTCGTGCGCCCCAAGAATGTCGCGAAGCGCCGAGATCTCTTTGCCCATGCGTTCGAGCATCTGCTGCACGCCGGTCACCTGCGCATCCCCCCGCTCGTAGGTGTCCACGGCGAAGCGGATGGCCATATGCTCGGCGAGCCGCACCAGGAAAAATTTGTCGTGAGTCTGGGCCGGGGCCTGCGCCGCCAGCGCCTGCAGTGCGTCATTGAAGCGCACGCGCGCGCCCACCGAAACCGTGGAAAGCCGGTTTTGGAAGGCCTCGGGTTCGATCGATTCTTCGCCCTCGGCTTCATTTGGCTTCAATTGCCGCAAGAGCCGCAGGATCTTGCAGATATCCTCCTGCTCCGGCGTAATCAAGGGGCCGCTGCCAACCTGCAAACCGCGCATGGCAGCCTTGACTTCGGTCCAAAAATCGGTGGGCCGGCCGCGGGGCCGCTTACCGCTTGCAACGCGTTCGCCGCCCTCGGCTCCGCCCGCCTCGCCATTTGGATCCCCGGGGCTGTATGTCAAGTTTCCATCGCTGCCGAATTCCCCGGCGTTTGAGCTGCCGCCGCCCCTCGACCCTTCCGCGGCGGCGATCAGTTGCAGAAGTCTTTCCGGGTCATTGAACCACGATGCCGAATCGTCGCCGCCCGTCGAGCCCAGCACGCCCCGCGTGATCTGCGCCGCCAATTCGGGGCTGACCGAGGAGGGATCGGCCGGCACAAAGCAAATTTCGTTCAGGCGTATCCCGGAAACTCCATCCATGGCACGCTTGTACTTTTCCGCCAGGACAGGGGGCGCAGCGCCTCCCGATGGAAAGTTCTCGACGAACCGATCGAAGTCCTCCCGGGTGATATTCGAGGAGAAATGGACGCTGGAAAGACCGATGCTGGTCAACAATTGCGCGAAGTTGCGGTCAGCGGCCGAGTGGCCAAGTGGCGACCCATTGAGCAAAAGCTGACTTCCGGAGGCGGCGAGGAGGACATCTCCATCGCTCTCGCCAGACAGGACAGCCAGCAATTCCGTCCAGGTCTTCTCAATCTGCTCCGCGGTGCGAGCATGCCCGAACCCGTACATCCGGGAGAACTTCAACATAATATTGAAGTTCCGCACAAAAGTTCGAGCAGTCGCCGTCTGGGGTACGATATGTGTGGTGCTCACAGGAGACTCCCAAGCTGCTTTTAGGATATTGGGAGTAGGTTGGGAGGGCAATGCGGATGTGGTACAGGCTTGTCCAATTTGCCATATACCTCAGAGACGTTCCCATTCCGGACTGTTCCCTTTTGACCCTTCCCCGAGTCGGTTGGCGCTCCCGCAGCCCTCTTGTGAACTGCATTCAGACGCCCACAGGGGTCCGATGCCGCTAAATCGCCAAACCTGACTCTCATGCGGGCATTAGAAGGCGATTTTTATGCAATGCATGCGAAGCCGGGCTTACGGCATTTGAAACACGGTGCGCGGCATACTGTTAGCCGCGTTCCAAACGTGTTCCACTTGGGAGAGTGGAAAGGTCTTGGTCGCGATTTCGAAGCCGCCGGGGACAGTTGCCTGCAGCAATTCGCCGATGGATTTCAAAAGGTTGCTCACTGGGATGCTGCCGATGCCACTTCCCATGAGCGCGATGGCCGAAGAACGAAGGGCGGCACTCGGAAGCGTGATATTCGGTGCGCTCACCGCGCCGATCTGCACGAACCGGATCGGCACCGCCTCTTTTCCCGCCTTTGCCCCGGCAATCATGATCCGTTCGGCGCTCGGCCCCCAGAGGTAATCCAAAACGACATCGATTCCTTCGCCGCCGAATTGCTCCTTTAAGGCATCCTCAAACGCATCGCCAGAGTCACCGAGCGGGATCGTCACATCCGCCCCCAAGAAAGGCAATGCTTTCAGGGCTTCCGCATTTCTGGCCGTCGCCACAACCTTTTTTGCGCCCATATACTTGGCGATCTGAACGGCCAGACGGCCCGCCGTGCCTGTGGCTCCATTTACAAGGACGGTTTCTCCTGCCGCGAGCTTGGCGCGTTCCTTGAACGCAGCCCAGGACGACATGCCGGGATTGGCTATGGCTGCGGCGGTCACATCATCCAGATCGTCCGGCAGCGAAACGCATTGCGAGGGCCGAATGACCGTTTTCTCCGACATACTTCCGAACGGCGCTTTCGGAAGCGCAAAATACACACGGCTGCCATCCCCTAGGCGGCCCACGCCGTCAATCCCCACAATGAAAGGCAACTGGCCAGAGGAACTATAGTGCGCGCCGGAGGCCCTGCTTTTGACCACGTTACTTAGGGCAGCGGCGCTGACGGTGACCTGAACCTCTCCAGGCGCCGGGACCGGCTCTTGGAATTCCCCATAGATGGGCGTTTGGCCCGCTTGCATTGCGATTGCGGCTTTCATGTCCTTGCTCCCATTCGTTTATATTTGTATTATACACATATAATGCGCAAGCCCGTCAATAGGAGAAGCCAGTTGCGCCGTGAATAAAGAAATTCGCCAGCTTCATCACACGTTGGTTGATTTGGTCGGCCTGATGAACAGGCCGCAGCGTGACAGCGCGCTGCTTCAAGAAGCGGGGGTTTCACTCGACCGGGCCCTATTTCCCTTGCTGATCGGAATGGAGCGCAAGGGACCAATTGGCGTGGTGGAATTGGCCGAGTTGGTTGGCCGGGATTACACGACGGTCAGCCGGCAAATCAGCAAACTCCATGGCCTCGGCCTCGTCCGCCGGTGCCCCTCGAAAACGGATAACCGGGTACGCGAAGCCGCAATCACCGCCAAAGGCAAGGAAATGACCAGCGCCCTCGATGCGGCCCGCGAACGAATGGCGGCCATCTTGTTTGCGAAGTGGAGCAAGCGCGATCTTCATGACCTGGCCCGGCTGATGCGTCGCTTTGCGGATGATCTTCAGTCCTTGCGGATGCCCGGAGAGTCGTAATTCGCGCGGCGCGTGCTTTCCGAATTGCGACACCTCGAATGTAAAGGCGCTACCTGTCTGGCTTCGCTGGTGACCCCGGCGCGGAAATGCTTTCCGTCGAATCGATTAACGAATTTGCTCCCGTCAGACAGAGTCACAAATTCAAAAACCTGAATTCACAAGATTTTAACAGTCTCGTCGATCTGTTCATATTCCATTCACATTTCGTTGATACAAATGGGCGCTGAACGCAGGTCTCCTGTTGGATGCTGCAGAACTTACGTCCGGCTGGAGCTCAGATCTTCCAAGGCGGGGAAGCGGCGAAAACCCGTGGTCTCCTCCGGTTCAAGGCGTTGCTAAATTCATTGTTTTCATAATCGCTGAAGAGTACACTGCGCGAGCCGGAAGCCCAAATTGAGAGTTCTGGTTACCATGTCCGGTGCAGATGCCACCAGAAGGGTAAGCAAGATGAGATTCGTAATAGTTGCGTTGATTGCGGCTAGCCTAGCGGCTATTCCGTTGTTTGCCATTCCGGCACCGCAAGGCGCTTCTCCGCCAACGGTTCGCGTAGGCGGTGACATAAAGCCCCCAGTGAAAGTGAAGGGCGCAGCGCCGGTATATCCGGATGTCGCGAAACGGGCGCGCGTCGAAGGCGTTGTGATCCTCGAAGCCACGATCGGCACCGATGGCAAGGTGAAGGACGTGAAGGTGATTCGGTCGGTGAAAGTGCTGGAGGGCGCGGCTGTCGATGCGGTGCGCACTTGGGAATTCAAGCCGACGGTGGTCAACGGCCAGGCGGTTCAGGTGATCACGACCATACCCGTCAATTTCTCGTTGGATTAGCCGCCCAGGATTGGGCACCGTCATTGCCTGGAGTGGGGGCTACGGGTTTGCCGAGGCAACACCAGAAACTGGGGAACGTGAGCGGACGCGAACCCCAGGTCAGCGATCGGAGAAAACAAGATGCTAAACAAGCTCACTATCAGATCCCGATTGATTGTCTTGATCGGGCTCATGAGCCTCGTGAACGTCGCGGTGGGCGTGGTGGGGCTGATCCAGTCTTCGAACGGCGAGCGGGCCTTCGACAAGATCTTCACCAGCCGCGTGGTATCGATCGGCTTGCTCAAGAACGTCGAGATCGCCTACACGGTGCAAATCATTGGGGCCGCCAACAAATTCTCCGACGGCGTGTTGAGTTCGCAGGAAGCCCTCGATGCGGTCAATGCGGCGAAGGATCAGATCGCGAAGACCTGGCCTCGCTTCGTCTCCTTGCAAACGGAAGACGTGGACAAGCAGATGTCCGACGGAGCCGACGCGCTGATGAAGAGCGCGGACGCGGAAGTCGCGACGCTGACCGGACTGCTCCAAAAGGGCGACCGCACGGCCATCCGAAAATTCCTCGCCAACAACTGGTATGCAGTCTCCGATCCGTTGACCGACCAGCTGACCCAGCTCTATCAAACGCTGCAAAGCGAAGCGAGAAACGATTTTCAAGACCTGACCGCGAGCTACGCGCGAGGGCGAACGATCCAACTCTCGATCATGGTAATCGGCCTCTTGGGTGTGCTGATTATCGGTTGGACCGTGATGCGCGCCGTGACGCATTCGCTGGGCAACGTGCGCAACCAGCTCCACGAACTGGCCGCCGGGGAGGGCGATCTGACCAAACGTCTGGCCACAAGCAAGGACGAGGTCGGGTTGATTGCCTCGGAAGTAAATGCACTCATGGAGAAACTGCTGGGACTGGTCAAACGCGTGCAGGAATCGGGCATCCAGGTGACCTCGTCGGCGACGCAGCTCACAGCGTCCTCGAGGGAACTCGAAGCGACTCTAACGCAACAAGTCGCTTCCACGAATGAGGTGGTTTCCTCAGCGAAGGAAATCTCAGCGACGACCCAAGCCCTGGTGGGCACCATGGCGGATGTGGCCGCGCTTTCGCAGGAAGCGGCGGCGTCGGCTGGAAACGGCCAGACGGGGCTGATGAGGATGGGCACGACGATGGAGAAGATGGCCACGGCATCGACGGCCATCGCCCAGAAGCTCGCGGACATCAATGCCAAGGTCACCAATATCACCAGCGTGGTGACCACGATCAACAAGGTCGCCGATCAGACCAACCTGCTGTCGCTCAACGCCGCCATCGAGGCGGCCAAGGCCGGGGAATTCGGGCAGGGCTTCGCGGTGGTGGCGCGGGAAATCCGGCGCCTGGCCGATCAGACGGCCATTGCAACTTTGGATATTGAGCAGATGGTAAAAGAAATGCAATCCTCGGTTTCGTCGGGCGTCATGGGCATGGAGAAATTCGCGCAGGAAGTGCAGAGCGCGGTGCGAGAGGTCAAGGAAATCAGCGGGCAACTGGCGCGCATCATCGAACAGGTGCAAGGTCTCGGCCCGCGATTCGAGTCGGTGAACGAAGGGATGGAGTCGCAGTCGGTCGGCGCCCGCCAAATCACCGAGGCGATGATTCAACTGAGCGACGCGACGCGGGGCACCGCGGAATCGCAGCGCGACGCGGTGCGCGCGCTCGAGTTGCTCGACCAGGCGGCTCGCGTGCTGCACCGGGAAGTCTCTCGTTTCAATGTGACCGCGGCGACGCCTCCTTCCCCCGGCTCGCCGGAAGCCATTACAGAATTGGCTCCGGTCGGATAGGCTTTCAGGATGGTAGCCCTGCTCTTCGAGGTCGAAGGCCAGCGATATGGCCTCGACGTAACGCAAGTCGAAAAAGTCTTGCCGTACGTGCGCCTGCGAAGACTGCCTCGAGTTCCGGAGTACGTCGCCGGCGTCTTCCGATACCGTGGCGTCATGGTTCCTGTCATCGACTTGAGTCAGCTTATTAAAGGAAGGCCCGTTGCTCCGTTTCTGAGCACTCGCATCATCCTCGTCCGGTATGTAGGCCCGTCAGGTCGAGACGCCGTGCTGGGGTTGCTCGCGGAGCGGACCACCGACAGCCTCGACGACGGCGAAGCCGAGCCCACATCGTCCGGAGTTGCCGTGCCCGAAGCGCCCTTCCTGGGCGGCCTGAGCGCCAACAGCGGCGGCATCATTCAATATGTGAAGGTGGAGCACCTGCTGCCCGACGAATTGCGGGACCGCTTGTTCGTGGAGGAGTAGGACGTGACACTCACTGCCGTCGAGCATCTGCTCGCCACGCGAATTGGATTTGACATTCACACGGTCGGGCCGGATGGAGTTGGGGCTGCGGTCCGGAAATCCATGGAAGAGGCTGGGTTCTCCGACCCCGAGGCGTATGCGCGGGTGCTCACGATCGATCCGGGCGCCTGGAACCGCCTGATCGATTCGGTCGTGATTCCCGAAACCTGGTTTTTCAGGGACGTCGCGCCGTTCGAGTTGGTTGCCAATCTTGCGCGTACGCATCATTTACGAGGATCGTCCGCCACGGCTCTCCGCATTCTCAGCTGCCCTTGTTCGACCGGCGAGGAGCCCTATTCGATCGTCATGTCGATGCTGCATGCGGGCGCGCAGGCCGAATCGTTCACCGTGGATGCGGTGGACGTGAGCCGGCGCGCCGTGGAATCCGCGCAAAGCGGGGTATTCCGCTCGCGATCGTTTCGCGACGACGCACGGTGGTATCGCGTGCCGTACTTCGATCACCCGGAGAGCGACGGGTCCTGGCGCCTCAAGAGCTCCCTGGTGTCCATGGTTAAATTCCAGCAGGGAAATCTGATCGCGCCTGATTTTCTGGAGAAGGAGGCGTCCTACGATTTGGTGTTCTGCCGTAACCTTCTCATCTACCTCCATCCCGGGGCAAGGTTGCTAGCGATGGCGGCTTTGCGCCGTCTGGTCTCGGAAAATGGCGTTCTCGTGCTTGGGCACGCGGAAGCGGCTTTCGCCCGGGAACATGGATTCGCCACGACGGGACCTCCGTCAGCGTTCGCCTTCGTCAAGAAGCATGGCTCCGCCATCCTGCCGAAGGCGCCGTCTTCGACCCGACAGGACGTGCGGCCGGTCGCTCCTCTCCGTCCATGGACCCTCGTGCGCGACACGATCCCGGCCGCCCCAGTTGCCCCGGCGGATGTTGCTAGTGTTTCTCCTCCGGAGACGGAACCGTCGCTGCTCGAGAGCGCCCGGCAACTCGGCGACGCGGGACAACTGCACGAGGCGCTTCGCGTGTGCAGAGAGTATCTTCAGCTCGTTCCTGATTCCTCGGAAGGTCACTTCCTGCTCGGCGTACTTCACGACGCCCTGGGAGAGGTCGAGCTGGCAGTGAGTTCCTTCCGAAAAGTGCTTTACCTTGACCCGAACCATCAGGAGGCCCTGTTGCATCTTGCCCTGAAGCAGGAAGCTCGCGGCGACGGCCCAGGTGCCGCGCTGCTTCGCGCCCGCGCACGGCGCGCCGAGGATCTTTCGACGACCGAGTAAATTATGAGCGAAGGCTCCATCCTCACAGTCGTACAAGACAGTTGCTGGACTCGGATCGGAGTCTGGGGAGACGGCACGTGCCCGGAGCTGCCCCGTGTCTCGCATTGCCGAAACTGCGGCGTTTATAGCGCGAGTGGCCGGCGGCTGCTCGATCGTCCCGCTCCCGTGGACTACATCGAGTCCTGGACCACGCTCTTGGCGGAGGAGAAGAGTACTGCGGTAGCAGCGACGACTCTGCATCTCGTGTTCCGCGTCGGCCAGGTATGGCTCACGCTTCCGGCGACCAGCCTCCGCGAGATCACCGAACCGGGGCTCATTCGCAGCGTTCCGCACCGGCCACGGGAAGTTCTGCTCGGCCTCGTCAATGTGCGTGGAGAGCTTCATCTCTGTATTTCGCTGCACGCGTTGCTGGGGGAGGAAGTGTCCGCACATCGCCCGCGAACGGCCCGGTTCCTGGTGGCGCGGCGGGCCGGCGAGGATTGGGTGTTTCCTGTCGATCAGGTGGATGGCATGCACGAGGTCAGTGAGGGAGACATCGAGCCGGTGCCTGTAACTCCGACCAACGTGGATGTCTCCTATACGCAAAGCTTGTTCCATTCCGGCAAGAAAACGGTCGCGATCATCGACGAGGACCTGCTGTATGGGGCCTTGGTGCGGAGGATCGCGTGAGCAGCAACCTCGGCGCGTTCTCGATGTGGGACCTCTTCCGGAGCGAGGTCGAATCGCAAATGCGCGCGCTCACGGACGGACTGCTGGCACTTGAGAGCGGCGGGTCGGCGAAGGAGCACCTCGCCGCGACCATGCGTGCGGCGCATTCCATCAAGGGCGCGGCGCGGATCGTCCATGTCGACGTGGCCGTCACGCTCGCGCACGCGATGGAGGATTGCCTCGTCGCGGCTCAAGAAGGTGCTCTTACTCTTAGCCCGGAAGCGATAGACATACTGCTTGGCGCCGGGGACCTCCTCGCGCGGCTTTCCACGATCGAGGAATCGGCAGTCCCTGCCTGGGTGGAGGAGCAGACTTCCGCGGTTGATCGGCTTTTGAGCCAACTGAACGACGTGCGATCTGGAAAGAGCGTTGCTGCCGCGCCGCCTCCGCCACAGGCTACGCCCTCCCCTGCGCCGCCGCCCGCGGAAATTGCGAGCCCCCAGGTTCCGGCTGCGCCGAGCAAGCCGGAGGCGGCGAGCCCGCCGACCGCGGCTCCCGCCCCTTCTGCGCCTGCGCCTCCCGCGCCTGCCCCTTCTGCGCGCCCGGGCGGCAGTGCGGACCGCGGCATCCGGGTAGCAGCGCAGACGCTCAACCGGCTGATGGGTCTCGCCGGCGACTCGCTGGTGCAAAGCCGCTGGTTCGAACCATTTTCGGATTCGCTGCTGGATTTGAAGCGACGGCACAACGACATCAGCGGCATGCTGGAATCGCTGCAGCCGCTCGTCGAAGAGTCTCCGGAAGCAGCGGCCAAACTGGACACAGTCCGGCGGAAGGTAGAAGAGACGCGTCTGTGGTCCGCAGAACAGCAGGCCAAGCTGGATGCGTTCGGACTGCGCTCCGCGGGGCTTTCCGATCGTCTTTACCGGGAAGTGGTGGCGAGCCGCATGCGGCCATTCGGGGACGGCGTCGAAGGTTTTCCGCGCCTCGTTCGCGATCTGGCGCGCCAGCTTGGCAAACAGGCGCAGCTCGAAATCGTTGGCACCAACACGGAAATAGACCGCGAGATTCTCGATCGGCTCGAAGCCCCGCTCAATCACGCCATTCGCAACAGCTTGGACCACGGGATCGAGCGTCCCGACGCGCGCGTCGCCGCCGGCAAGCCGCCGCACGGCACGATCCGTATCGAAGCGCGCCATCGCGCTGGCCTCTTCGTCCTCACGGTTTCTGACGATGGCCGCGGAGTCGACATCGAAGCCCTGCGGGTTTTGGTGATTTCAAAAAAACTGGCAACTCCCGAAATGGCGGCCAGCTTCTCCGAAGCCGAATTGCTGGAATTCCTGTTCCTGCCCGGGTTCTCCACCGCTGGAACGGTTACGGACATCTCGGGGCGCGGCGTGGGTCTCGATGCCGTGCAGGAAATGGCCAAGTCAGTGGGCGGCTTGGCGACCATCACATCGCGCCACGGTCAGGGGCTGACCGTTCAGATGGAACTGCCGCTCACTCTGTCCGTGGTGCGCACGTTCGTGGCCGAGATCGGCGGAGAGCCTTTCGCGTTCCCCTTGATGCGAATCGCCAGCGTCGCGAAAGTCAATCGGGCAGACCTATCCACTCTCGAGGGTCAGCAGTATTTTTCGCTCAATGGCGAGCGGGTCGGCGTGGTGTCCGGGCTTGAGGTTCTGGATTTGCCGGGCAAACCGAACTGGGGCGAACAGATTTCGGTCGTTCTGCTTGGCGATCGGTCCAACCGGTACGGGTTGGCCGTGGATCGATTCGTCGGCGAATTCGAAATGGTGGTGCGGCCGCTCGATGCCAGGCTGGGAAAAGTTCCTTCGATCAGCGCGGCGGCGCTGATGGATGACGGCTCGCCGGTTCTGATCGTTGACGTCGAGGATTTGGCGCGATCGGTGGAGACGCTGCTGCACGGCGGGCGGCTCCGCGGGCTGGGGCGAGGCGAGAAGGCGCAGGTGGCTCGCAAACGAATCCTGGTGGTGGACGACTCAGTCACGGTTCGTGAAGTGCAGCGGTCGCTTCTGCAAAATCGAGGATACATCGTGGAAGTTGCCGTCGACGGGATGGACGGCTGGAACGCCCTTCGCGCCGCTCCGTACAACCTGACCATCACGGACGTGGACATGCCACGCATGAACGGAATCGAGCTGGTCTCCAAGATTAAGGCCGACCCCAAACTGAATGCGCTGCCGGTCATCATCGTTTCGTATAAGGACCGCGAGGAAGACCGGATGCGGGGTCTGGATGCCGGCGCGGATCGCTACCTCACCAAGAGCAGTTTTCACGACCAGACGCTGCTCACTGCCGTCGAGGAATTGATCGGCCTGCCCGAATGATGAGAATTGCCATAGTCAATGACGTGCCGATGGCGGTTGAGGCGTTGCGCCGCATCGTCACCAGTGTTCCGGAGTACCAGATCGCCTGGATTGCCGAGGACGGCGAGGAGGCAGTGCGCAAGTGCGCCGCCGATGTGCCGGACCTGATTCTGATGGATTTGATGATGCCGCGCATGGACGGCGCCGAGGCTTCGCGAATCATCATGCAGAACTCGCCCTGCGCGATTCTGGTGGTGACGGCCACCGTCGGAGGGCATTCCTCGAAGGTCTTCGAAGCGATGGGGTGGGGCGCTCTGGATGCGGTCAACACACCGGTCCTCGCGGCCTCGGGGGAGCCAGGCCGTCCCTCCGAGCTCCTCGCCAAGATTGCCATGCTCGGAAAGCTGATTGGCAAGTCGCCTCCCAGTCCCCCGCTGGTGCGGATGGCCGCCGCAGCCAGCAGCGAGTTGCGTCCTGACTTTCCTTTGATTGCCATCGGTGCTTCGACCGGCGGCCCTGCGGCCCTGGAGCGCGTGCTCCGCGACCTGCCAGCCGATTTGCACGCGGCCATCGCGATCGTGCAGCACGTGGACCAGCTGTTCGCGCCGGGCCTGGCATCCTGGCTGGCGCGGGCGACCTCGCGCGACGTGCGCACGATTCGCGCCAACGACCGGCCGGATCCCTCGGCCGTTCAGGTGGCATCGACGAACGACCACCTCTTGCTGACACCCGAGTTGACGTTCGCCTATACGGAGGAGCCGATTAATTATTCTTATCGTCCTTCCGTCGATGTTTTTTTTCACACCGTGGCGGCATCCTGGCCGGTCACCGCCGTGGGCGTGCTGCTGACCGGCATGGGCGCGGACGGCGCTCAGGGGCTGCTGGCCATGCGCCGCGCCGGGTGGCACACCATCGCGCAGGACCAAGCCTCCTGCATAGTGTACGGCATGCCGAAAGCGGCCGCCAAGATCAATGCCGCCTCGGAGATCCTTCCGCTCGATCGAATCGCGGGCGCGATCGCGAATGCGGCCAGCATTCCTCTCGTCCATAAGGCAAAACGCAAACGGAGTCACTCATGACCGAACCTGTGCAAGCTGTGGCAACCCAGCGGGCCGCCGCGGAGTCGACTCGGCGCGTTCGCGTGCTTTTGGTGGACGACCAACCGATGATCGGGGAAGCCGTGCGCCGGATGCTGGCGCCCGAGGCGGACGTCGATTTCCTGTACTGCGGCGATCCCACCAAGGCCATGGAGGCCGCTGCGGAATTCGGTCCAACGGTGATCCTGCAAGACCTGGTGATGCCGGAGATCGATGGCCTCACCATGCTGCGATTTTACCGGGCCAACCCGGCGACGAGGGAAATTCCAACCATCGTGCTGTCCACCAAGGAGGAGCCGAAGGTGAAGGCGGAGGCGTTCATGCTCGGCGCGAGCGATTACCTGGTCAAGCTGCCGGATCCGATCGAGCTGACTGCGCGGATCCGCCATCATTCGCGAGGATACATCGCCCAAATCGAGCGCAACGAAGCTTACGCCGCGCTCAAGCAGAGCCAGGAACGCCTGGCGTCGGAACTGGCGCAGGCGGCGAAATACGTCGAGTCGCTGCTGCCCAAGCGCCTGGAGGGAGACGTTTCGACGGAGTGGCTGTTTATTCCCTCGACGGAACTGGGAGGCGATGCATTCGGATACCACTGGGTGGACTCGAACCACTTCGCGATGTACCTGCTCGACGTCTGCGGGCACGGCGTCAAAGCGGCTCTATTATCTATTTCGGTAATGAACGTTCTTCGCAATCAGGTGCTGGCCGCGACGGACTTCCGTTCGCCGGCCGAGGTGCTCGCCGGTCTCAACAACGCCTTTCAAATGGATCGCAACAACGACATGTATTTCACGATGTGGTATGGCGTGTACGACAAGGAAAACCGCCGGTTGACCTATGCCAACGGCGGCCATCCCCCGGCGCTGCTCATGGGCGGGACAAGCGAGGAAACCGCCGAGCTGCGAAAGCTCTCTAAGCCCGGGACCATCATCGGCGCGTTCCCGGACATGGCGTTCCACTCGGAAGCAATGGATCTGCCGAAATTCAGCCGGCTCTACGTCTTCAGCGATGGCATCTACGAAGTCGCCCGGCCCGACGGCACGATGTTGAAATACTCGGATTTCGAAAATATTCTGACCTCTTCCAAACCCGGCGCCGGATCGGTCATCGAGCAGACCTTCGGCCAGATTCGAGCCGTTCGCGGGGAAGACCAGTTCGAAGACGACGTGTCGATCGTCGAGGTGAAGTTCTAAATAGAACGGGCTTCAGCCTGTTGGTTTTAGTTCGCCCAGACCGAAATCCCACCGACGGAAGTCTGTGCTGCTTGAGTGCGACTTAAGCAGCCGCAGCAAAGCCCATAATCAAGCGATTGCCGCCCGGCGTAGGTTCGTATTCCAGGGTTGCAGCGAAGCTCCGAAGCAGACGAATGCCCAGACCCCCGAGGCGAGTGCCGTCGAGCGTTTCCTCGACCGGATGGCTATCCGCAGCGAGAGGGTTGAACGGCGGCGCTTCGTCATCGACCACCAGGAGGCTGGTGTTATTTTCCTCGGCCAGATAGCGGACGACGATGATGCGGTCCGGACTGTTTGCATAGCCGTGCCGGATAATGTTGGAAAGGACTTCCTCAAGGCACAAATTCATCGCGAACTGCGTGCTATCGGAAATGCCGTACTCCGCCGCTAGACTCTCAATCCACGGTGGAACCAGCGCCAGGTCCGCCATCTGGCTGCGGAGAGTGAGTTGTGCTTCGCCTGTAATTGTTCGCACCATCGCATTTACTATTATTCAGCTGCTTACACAATCCTTTGCCAATATAAATCTCTATTGCAGCCAGGCGATCGCACTCTGAAAATCGTGATGGATCGGCACCAGGGCCGTGACGCCGCTCATCGTCAGGACCTTCTCCACTTCCTCATCGGGCGCAAAGACGGCCATCTTTCCGCCGCGGCCTTTAATGGTGCGGGCCGCGCTCACGATCGTTCTGAGACCCATCGATCCGAGGAAGGAGACCTTCTGCATGTCGACCAGCACAAATTTTTTGGTGCCGGCAATTACGTTCATCTTCAAGTCCACGGACTCGGCGCCGGCAATATCGAAGCGGCCGTCGAAAACGACTTTCGTGACGTTGCCCGCAAGTTCTTCCAAAGCCATTTGCATGCCAGGCTCTCCCCTCAAATTCGCTGCCATACCCAGGCGCTTCCGATGCCGTCAAACGATCGGTCCGCGTGCGGAGTTCGATGGGCAGATCTTAACGCCAACTATGTTACAAGAATATTACAAGGCGGCGTCGGTTTCGCATCCGCTATAGGGAACGGGTTGAACGAGCGCTTGAGAGCCGTCGGCGCGCGTCTTTTCACCGGCTGCATGGTCACCGGTATGTTGTGAAATCCGCAAGTTCCAAATATTAAAAGCGCGTGAAAATCGTACCGATCAGGGCGTGCGTGTCTTGCATTTCGCTCCTCTCCTTATATAATCCACCGGCTTTCCTGGGAAGCTTGGCTTCCCGGGGACTACTCCATCCCCGAGAGGCTCTTTGGATGTCGTCCGAGGGAATTCAAACTGCGGTTCCGGATTCGCTTCTTCATCGCCTGTTCGGGCCTGGCGGACCGGTACAGTCCACTTCCGGGAGACCCCTAAAACGGAAGAGGCCCACGAATCTTCTGTTCGATGTGGATGAGTCCCCGTCGTTGCTGGTGGGACTTGGGGTTGCCGTCCAGCATATCTTTCTGATGTCCGTCGGCTGGCTGTATGTCGTCTTGATCATGGATGCGACAGGCGGGACGTCGGCCCAGACGATGAACGTCATCCGAATGTCGATGATCGCCTCGGGAATCGCCACAATTCTTCAAGCGCGAGGTGGAATCGTCGGCAGCGGTTATTTATCCCCCCTCACGACCAGCCTCACTTTCCTTCCTTCCTCGATACTGGCAATACGCCTGGGAGGATTCCCGCTGCTGTTCGGGATGATCGTTACCGCGGGAGTTTCCATGTGTTTGCTATCCCGCGTTACCTCCCGCCTCCGCGTCCTGTTTCCGCCGGAAGTGACGGGGTTGATGGTTTCCATGTCGGGCCTGCAGTTGATCGCTCTGGGATGTCCTCGTTTTGTCGGCTATACCGGGCCTGGTTTCGTGCCCGATTTGCGGACGGTGGCGGTTGGCGCGGCAACCCTGTTGGGGATGATCGGCGCGACGGTATGGAACCGGGGCAAGCTTCATGCTCTCCCGATCCTGCTCGGTCTCGCGATCGGCTATGCGTTGGCGATCGCGTTGAACGTGATGCCTCTTGGGCAGCTCACCCACGATTTGAGCGCGCCGTGGGCAAATTTGCCGCAACCGGTCCACGGAGGTTTCGCATTTCGCTGGGTTTTGTTCGCTCCCTTTTTGATTGCCTGTTTGACCGCGAGTTTGAAGTCGGTGGGCGACATCACCCTCTGCCAAAAAATCAACGACGCGAACTGGAAACGAACGGACATGAAATCGGTCGCTGGGGGAATTTTCGCCAATGGCGTGGGAGTCACAGTCGCGGGACTGATCGGAGGAACCGCGCAGAATACGGTTTCGAGCAGCGTCGGGCTTTCTTCCGCGTCCGGCATTACCAGCCGCAGCGTGGCCGTGCCGGTTGGACTGGGCGTGATTACGCTCGCTTTTTTCCCCAAGATCGCGGCTTTGTTCGCCGCGATGCCGACCCCGGCAATGGGCGCGATGCTTATTTACTCCGCGTGTTTTATCGTCCTGGGCGGATTCCAGTTGCTGACGTCAAGGTTGCTCGATTCCCGGCGGATCTTTGCGGTGGGCATCGCTCTGATCTTCGGCCTGAGCGTGGAGATTTCACCGGATCTCTACCGCTTCGTTCCGGCGGTCCTGCAGCCGATTTTCAGTTCTTCCGCGTCCCTCGCGACCGTGCTCGTCACGGTTTTGAGCCTTCTCTTCCGGATCGGCATCGGCAAGCGCAAGGCGTTCCAATTGTCTCCGGGAGAATCTTCGATGGACGCCCTGCGCGGGAACCTGGAGGAGCAGGGCGCGGCTTGGGGCATGCGTCCGGAGGTCGTCACGCGGGCCGAACATGCCATCTATGAGACGACCACGATTGTCGCGCTGCGCAGCCCTCATTCCGGTCCCATGGATATCACCATGGAATTCGATGAACTCAGTCTGGATGTTGAAATCGAATACGAAGGTTCGCCATTTGAACTTGCCACCAGACCTCCGGCGATTGACGAGATCGGCAGCGAAGAAAGCGTGATCGCCATGGCGGGATATTTGATCCGGCAGTACGCGGATCGCGTTCGAGTCAAGTCGAGTCAGAACCTCTGCCGCGTCCTGCTTCATTTCGAGCATTGATTATGGCGGAGAGGGGGGGATTCGAACCCCCGTCACCCTTTTGAGGTGAAACTGATTAGCAGTCAGCCCTGTTCGGCCACTCCAGCACCTCTCCGCGGATTTCCAGGCCGAAAATGCATTGCGTTGACTACTCGCATCGCATTAAAATGGAAGTATAGCACCGAGCATCCCGCGAAACCTATCGCTACCCGTGGCACGTGCTAATCGAATAGGAAAAACGTTCGGAGGACGATTTCGTGGGTGGTTCATGTTGCGCCCGTCCGCCGCGGCGGACGGGCATCTGCTTGCTTGCAAAATGCCCGCCTGAAGGCGGGCGCTACAAACTTAAATTTTCAAATTGGGAAAGCGGCCCTGGGGCTGGCCTCGCGAACGGCGTCCAAGCGTGATTTTTCTGTGTAAAAGTAACGTATTTTGAAACCTTTGGAAACGGCAGGACTCTAATTTGTTGGGACTACGATCTCAACCAAAACCCACGACGGTTAGGAGGGGCTATGTACGTAATTACAGGCGCCACGGGACATACGGGAAAGATTGCAGCGGAAAAGCTGCTTGCAACGGGTGCGAAGGTACGCGTTATCGGCCGTGACGCCAAACGGCTGCAAGGCCTGTCTCAAAAGGGAGCGGAAGCCGTAGTGGCCGATGCGACCGACACGGCAGCCCTGGAAAGAGCATTCTCCGGCGCGCGCGCCGTATATGCCATTATTCCACCGAATATGGCCGCGCCGGATGTTCGCGCCTATCAGGAACGGGTGAGCGACGCCCTGGCCGCGGCCATTCGAAAGAATGGGGTCGCTTATGCGGTTGTCCTCAGCAGTACCGGAGCGGACAAGGCGGATGGAACCGGACCCGTCGTTGGTTTGCACAGCCTTGAGAAAAAGCTCGAATCGATCGACGGATTGAACGTACTCTCCCTGCGCGCCGGCTTCTTCATGGAGAACTTGCTGGCACAAATTGGCATCATTCAATCGCTTGGATTCATGGCGGGGCCACTTCGCGCGGACTTGCCGTTGGCCATGATCGCGACCGGCGATATCGGCGAGGCTGCGGCCGCATCGCTCGCGAAGCTGGATTTTTCCGGCAAGCAAACGCGTGAGCTGCTGGGCGCGCGGCACGTGACCAACGCGGAAGCGGCAAAAATCATCGGCACCGCGATTGGGAAGGCTGATTTGCCCTACCGGCAGGCCCCGGCGGCGGTACTAAAGCCGGCCATGATGCAGATGGGAATGTCTTCCAACATGGTAGATCTATATCTTGAAATGGCCGAAGCGTTGAACACGGGCCACATGAAATCCCAGGAAGAGCGCTCGCCGCGCAACACCACGGCCACAACGCTGGAGACATTTGTAGCCGAAGTGTTTGCTCCGGCATACCGCGGAAAAGCCGCCCGGGCGTAACCGGCGGCAAAGGTTGCGTTTTCAGCCTGGGATGCGGCGATTCCGGATTTGAACCGGCCACGCGCACGCATCCCTTCGCTGGATTCGCGCTCGCGACGCTGGGCTGGGGGATTTCGCGTGACCGTGTTTTACTTCGCGGCAGCTGCCGCCGCTACTTTTGCGGCCGCTGTCGCGCCGGCTTTCTTGCTTCGGCGGCGGGGCTTGGTGGGCCGTTCGGGCGCCCCGCCCACCAGTTCCATGGCCATGAGGCCGGTGACGAATTTTTTCAAACCGACGCTGTCAAAATCAATCGTGGTTCGCTCGGCGTCGGACTCCGCCACAATTCCGTATCCGTACTGCTCGTGCTTGATGCACTGCCCTTCGGAAAGAACCTGCACAACTGCCTCCTTATTTGCTGCTGGCACCGGCGGAGCACTTGCGGCGAGGAAGCGAGTCCGTCCCGTCCTCCCAAGGCGACGGGACGGACCCACGTTTGTCAGACTAGAGGCCGGTAACGTTCTCCGCCTGCAGGCCTTTGGGGCCTTTGCGGACCTCGAATTCAACTGCTTGCCCTTCGTTGAGGGACTTGTATCCGTCCATCTGAATCGCGGAAAAATGGACGAATACGTCCTCGCCCGACTGGCGCTGGATGAATCCGTAGCCTTTGCTGGCATTGAACCACTTCACTGTTCCTTGTTCTTTCACTTCTACTACCTCGCTTTTAAAGCTATTTGCGCTTCTCGTACCGACCGGCGCGCCTCGCAGGGCGGGGAGCGGGGGCCTTGACTGCCTCTAGCCCGAACAAACAAACGGCTGCAAGGTTGGACTTGCAGCCCTGTTGAACGAGTCAAAAGGAATCACAAGAGCAACAAACGCAAGACAATTTTACCAAAAAGGTGCATTTATTGTCTAGATGGATCGTATCCAGCAAAACGTGGCTCTTGGAGTCGGTTCGCACTGGCTAAGGTCCATTCTTTTCTATATCTTAGGAGAATATGAAGCGATCTTAACATGGGGGTACAAGGTGCGACATGACCCCCATATTTGGTGCGCCGCTTCTGGATTCGCGTGCAAGTCTCACTTATTTTTCCGAATTGAGTTACTCTTCTTTTGGGATGCCCAGAACCTGGGAGGAGCATGAACTCGGCCATGCCTCGCCAGTCGCTGATCGATTACCTGCGTGAATACCCGCAACACGGCCGCAGCACGGCATTTGTGCAGCGCTCGGGCTATAGAATCTCGCGCACGTCCTATCTCGAGGTCGCGGGCCTGGCGGCGCAATGCGCCCGGGAATTGGAAAGGCTGGAAATCGAGCCCGGGGACAGGGTCCTGCTCTGGGGGCGCAATTCCGCGGAATGGGTGGCCGCGTTTTTCGGATGCATCCTGCGCGGCGCGGTGGCCGTGCCGATGGATCAGGGAGCCACGGCGGATTTTGCGTGGCGCGTGGCGCGGCAGGTGGACGCCAGGCTGCTGCTGGTGGAGCGGGATCATTTATCAATTAGTGAACAGCAGCCGCCCGCGATTGCATTTGACTCCCTGCGGGAGGCCGTGGCCGGGCATTCCACCGATCCTTACGCTTCTCCTCCTCTGCACCGCGGCTCGATCGCGCAAATCGTCTTTACCTCCGGGGCCACGTCCGAACCGAAAGGGGTGGTGATTTCGCACGGCAACATCCTCGCCAACCTCGAGCCGCTCGAAGCGGGCATCCGGCCGTACCTCAAGTGGGAACGCTTCGTTCACCCGCTCCGATTTCTGGATCTCGTGCCCGTCAGCCACGTCTTCGGGCAATTCATGGGCGTGTGGATCCCGCCGCTGCTCGGAGCCGCCGTCATCTTCCAGGATTCGCTCAATCCCTCGGAAATCGTTTCGACGATCCGGCGCGAGCGCGCGTCGGTTTTGGTCGCGGTGCCGCGCGTGCTCGAAGCGCTGCAGGGCAAGATCGAACGCGATCTCGACGCGGAAGGAGCGCTGGAAGGATTTCGGACGGATTTTGACGCCGCGGGGAAGGAAAGCGTTCCGCGAAAGATGTGGCGCTTCCGGAAAATTCATCGCCGCTTCGGCTGGAAATTTTGGGCGGTCATTTCCGGTGGCGCGGCGCTCGATCCGGAAACGGAGCGCTTCTGGGGGCGCATCGGAATTGCCGCGATTCAGGGCTATGGGCTGACGGAAACGACTTCCCTGATCAGCGTGAATCACCCGTTTCATATCGGACGCGGCTCGATCGGAAAAATCCTGAAAGGCCGCGAGGTAAAACTGGATGATAACGGCGAAATCCTGGTGCGGGGAGAAAGTATCGCGGCGGGATACTGGGAAGATGGGGAAGTTCTCGCGGTCGACAAACGGGGCCAGGACGCGGGATGGTTTCGCACCGGCGATCTTGGCACGCTCGATGCCGAAGGGAACTTATATTTCAAGGGGCGCAAGAAAAACGTCATCGTCACGGCGGCGGGGATGAATGTTCATCCCGAGGACCTCGAAAGTTTATTGCGGCGCGAACCGGAAGTGAAGGATTGCGTGGTGGTGGGACTGGATCGCGGCGGGAATGCCGAGCCATGCGGCGTTTTGCTCTTGCGCGATGAGACGCGGGTGAAACAGCCACGCCACGCCGCGGGGATGGTCGCGCGCGTGAATGAATCCTTGGCGGAATATCAGAGGATGCGCTCGTGGTTCCTGTGGCCCGAGGCTGATTTTCCGCGCACTTCCACAGGGAAACCGAAACTCGCTGAGATACGCGCGGCCGTCGAAGCGCAATGGGGAAATGAGAATAGCGCCGCCAATTGGCCGGCTCCGACCGGCGGAATCGGCGAGCTGATCGCGCGAATGCAAGGCGGAGCGGGCGAGATCGATCCGAGCGCGAACCTCGAGAGCGATCTGCACTTAAGTTCGCTCGATCGCGTCGAACTGTTGAGCGCGCTGGAAGACCGCTACCAGGTCGACTTGAATGAAACGCGTTTCGCGTCGGCCAGGACGGTAGGCGAACTCGAGAACCAGGTGCGCGGTTCAGCGCCCGTCCGCTCTGAATTTGTGTTTCCCCGATGGGCGCAGCGCTGGCCGGTGACGTGGGTTCGCGCTTTCTTTTATTACCTGCTGACGTGGCCGGCGACGCACTTGATGGCGCATCCTCGCGTTTTTGGGCGCGAAAATCTGCGCGGCGTGAAAGGCCCTGTGCTCGTGATTTCCAATCACGTGATTTATTTGGACGTAGGATTTGTGCTGGCGGCGCTGCCGTTGCGATGGCGCCATCGGCTGGCCGTGGCGATGGGCGGAGAGCGCCTGGCGCAAATGCGCAAGCCTTCGAGCGAAATATTTTTTCTGCGGCGCTGGCAGCAGCGCATGAATTATTTCCTGGTTGTCTCTCTCTTCAACGTGTTTCCGCTGCCCAAACAATCCGGCTTCCGCGAAAGTTTCCGCTTCGCGGGCGATTTGGCCGATCGCGGGTGGAGCGTTCTTGCATTTCCCGAGGGCGATCTGACGCCGGATGGGAAATTGCAGCCATTCCGCGGAGGCATCGGGCTGCTTGCAAGCAATCTGAAAATTCCAGTGGTGCCGATGCGCGTTGACGGCGCGTACGAAATCCGCGAGGCGCACAGCCTATTTAATCGGCCCGGCCGCATTCGCGTTCACATCGGCAAACCCGTGGAATTTCCGGCCGGATCGGACCCGCAGGAGATTGCGCGGATTCTTGAGAAATGTGTAGCGGAATTGGGCCAGCAGCCAGAGAAAAGGGAAATCGCGAAGGCCCATGCGGCGGGTGAGTAGATTTGGATTTGAGTAGGACATGCTTCAGCTTGTCTGGTTTAATTGTCGAAAAAGAAGACAGGCTGAAGCCCGTCCTACTTATTACTGCGAGGCTTCGGCGTTGGCGCGGATTTGCTGCCAGCGTTTGGGGCGCTTCTTGGTGTCGAGAATTTTCTTGCGCAGGCGGATGGATTTGGGAGTCACTTCGACGAGTTCATCGTCGGCGATGAATTCGATGGCTTGTTCGAGGCTGAGCTGGCGGTGCGGGATCAGGCGGATGGCCTCGTCGGCGCTCGAGGCGCGCATGTTCGTTTGCTTTTTTTCTTTCGTGACGTTGACGTCCATGTCAGCGTCGCGCGCATTTTCGCCGATCACCATGCCTTCGTAAACTTCCTCGCCGGGGCCGACGAACAGCTCGCCGCGCTCCTGCAGGTTCCACAATGCGAAGGCGGTGGTGTGTCCCGCGCGGTCAGCCGCGAGCGCGCCGGTGGGGCGCGAGGCCATTTCGCCGCCGTATTCGGTCCAGCCCTCAAATAGCGTGTGGAGCTGCGCGGTGCCGCGCGTGTCCGTGAGCAACTGGCCGCGCAGGCCGATCAAGCCGCGCGAGGGGATCGTAAACTCCATGCGCACCCAGCCCGAGCCATGGTTTACCATCTTGCCGAGCTCGCCGCGCCTGCGTCCCAGCGCTTCCATCACCACGCCGACGAACGCTTCCGGGCAATCGACCACCAGGCGCTCGAGCGGCTCGAGTTTCTTGCCGTTTTCTTCGCGCACCACGATTTCCGGCTTGCCGACCATTAGTTCGTAACCTTCGCGACGCATCGTTTCGATCAGGATGGCCAGCTGCAATTCGCCGCGCGCGAAGACGCGAAACACATCGGTGGTTTCCGAATCGGTGATGCGCAGGGAAACGTTCGTGAGCAATTCCTTTTGCAGGCGCGAGCGCAAATCGCGCGACGTGACCCACTGGCCTTCGCGCCCGGCGAGCGGGCCGGTATTCACCGTGAAATTCATCGCCAGGGTCGGTTCGTCCACCACCAGGGGCTCGAGCGGCGCGGGGTTTTCAACACTCGTTAGGCTTTCTCCGATTTGAATTCCCTCGACGCCAGCGACGGCGGCGAGGTCGCCGCAGGGAACTTCTTCCGCCTCGACGCGATCCAGGCCGAAGAAAGTGTAAAGCTTGGTGAGGCGCGTGGGGACAATGTCGCCATTGCGTTTGGCGATGCCTACGTCGGCGCCGCGGCGCAGCGTGCCGTTGAAGACGCGCCCAATCGCGATGCGCCCGAGAAAATCGCTATAGTCCAGATTCATGACCTGCGCTTGCAACACGCCGTTCGGATCGCCGCCCGGTTCGGGAATCGCGGAAACGATGGTTTCAAAGAGCGGCTGAAGATTCGTCGAGCCATCGTCGAGCTTTCGGTGCGCGACACCCGTTTTCGCATTGGTGTAGAGCACCGGGAAATCGAGTTGGTCTTCGGTGGCTTCGAGGTCGATGAAAAGGTCGTAAATTTCGTCGAGGACGACGGCGGTGCGCGCATCGCTGCGGTCAATTTTGTTGAGCACGATGATGGGCAGGAGCTTGGCCTGGAGCGCCTTTTGCAACACGTAGCGCGTTTGCGGTAGAGGGCCTTCGCTCGCGTCCACGAGCAGAAGGACGCCGTCCACCATTTTCAGGGCGCGCTCGACTTCTCCGCCGAAATCGCTGTGGCCAGGCGTGTCCACAATATTGATTTTCGTGTCGTGATAGAACAAGGCCGTATTTTTCGCCAGAATGGTGATGCCGCGCTCGCGCTCGAGGTCGTTCGAGTCCATCACGCGCTTCATGACTACCTGATTGTCGCGGAAAACGCCGCTCTGATGGAGCATGGCGTCGACCAGCGTGGTTTTTCCGTGGTCCACGTGTGCGATGATGGCGATATTGCGAATCTGTGGCATGAAAACCTAGCTTTCTCTTCGATTGTCGTTTCGGCGCAGCGATGAAAACAAGAATGGCTGCAAGTGCGAACTTGCAGCCCCCACGTTCGATTCCGAGAGGAATTACAAGTGCCTTCGACCCTCTAAGAATAGCACAAATCTCGGGATCAGCGGCTCAGATACGTTGCAACCGTAGCAGACAAGCCGACGATCAACTCGACTTCATTGCGTTCCGGCTTCCGCCCCTCTCGAATATGCCTCGCCATTTCAGACGCGTAGCCCCAAGCTTTGGAGACCGAATCGTCGAGCGGTTTGGGGATTATTCCTGGATACTGCTTAACGATCTCGCCAAGCGTAGCGCGCTCGTCGCCGCATACGTCCCTAGCGACACATTCGAGCGCCGCCATCGCATGTTGAACCGCACCAGTTAGGTCGGCCTCGGGCCGTCGAGACAGGTCAGTTAGGGCTTCATGTATCTCGTCACGAGCGGTGTCGCGACCTGCCGCTTCTAGCGCTTGGACAGCGCTCTGTATATTGGATTCAAAAGTTTCTGTGCCGCGAGTGATAATCTCGCCTTCGATCATCTGCCAGCCTATTCCCTCGTCAACAAAAAACTCATTAAGCGCATTTTGGAAGTTTTTGCTCCGCTCCTGAGCGTCTTCTCGCGTGGAGTTTCCGATCGTTTCGAACATTTTTTCAACGAAGTCTTAGAATTTGAACCAATCGCAGCCATACACCAATTCTTGAGCTTCACCCCGTACATTCGGGTATTCACTCCAATTTCCAGGATCGGGCCTGACATGGACAACTGAACAAATCAAGTTGCGGATGGCGGACGGCTCATAGCCCATTTCACTAGCCGTCTCCAGAACAAAATGGCGCAGGTTCTCGGGTGCGCCTTCCCAAACCCTGATTTCCTTCGGCTTAGAACGATAACCGTAACGTTTCGAGAACGGTTTCTTAGGCGAATCAATGGACATTGCGACCCCCGCATTTACTTGCTTACATTTGATTTTTAGTGAGGCACGTGGAGAAGGTGTACGGCTAAGGGGTTGCTACTTGTTGAATTCTGCGACCTTCGACTCGAACGCGCGCCATCTTCGTTCTTGCTCTTCCGGTTGATATGATTTCATGTGCTCCTCCGTCAGTCGGAGGAGCCCGCGCGCCGCTCGATCTATGCACGCTTTGCGTGAGGTCTGCTTTTTCATACCGTCATTCTAAACCGGTTTCCTCGCTGCCTGCAAAACGATTTGATTTATGGTGCGCGGCTGGGACAACTAAAACTGCGCCCGAAGGTCGTGTTTGCTGAATCTTCGGGTAGAATCCTTTGGAATATGCGGGATGGAACCATTCGCAAGCCGTTCCGGCTGACGGCGCTCCTAGTGATGGCGTTTATGCTGGCCTGGACGGCGGCAGCGCAAATGGATTGGCTCGCGCCTGACCCATCTGTTATCGGCAAATTCCAAGACGAAGAATCTCAGCATTCTCATATCATGGAAGTGCTGGGCTACCTCACGGACGTGTATGGGCCGCGGCTGACCAATTCGCCGAACATTCGGGAAGCGGGCGAATACGCCATGAAGACGCTTGGTGCGTGGGGACTGGCGAATGTGCACGAGGAAACGTGGGGGCCGTTTGGGCGCGGATGGGCCAACGAATTATTTGAGGCGAACGAAATTGCGCCGCGGCAATTTCCGCTGATCGCGTATCCCAAGGCGTGGACGCTGGGAACGAACGGGCCCGTCACCGCCGATGCGATTTACGCGAAAATCGAAAAGGAAGACGATTTCAGCCGGTATCGGGGGCAGTTGAGAGGGATGTTTGTGCTGACGGCGCCGATGCGCGTGGTGGAGGCGCAGTTCGAGGCGCCAGCGCATCGTCTCACCGATCAGGAGCTGGTGGACCTGGCGCAGCCGCGTCCGCCGCAGCCGCCTACCGACAAGGAAACGCGCGACCGGCAGCGCAAGCAGCAGGAATTTAACGCCAAGCTGGTGAAATTTCTGACCGACGAAGGCGCCGTGGGGTGGCTCGAGCCGTCGCCGCACGACGGCGGCACGATGACAGTGACGAGCGGAGGCTCGCGCGATCCGAAGGACGCGCCGGTGCTCCCGCGCATCGCCGTGGACATCGAGCACTACGGGCGCATCTTCCGCACGCTTGAAAAAAATATTCCTGTGACGCTGCGGATCGACATCGCCAACAAGTTTTACGACGACGATCTGAATTCATTCAACATCGTCGCGGAAATTCCGGGGACGGACAAGGCTGACGAAGTGGTGATGCTCGGCGCGCACTTCGATTCCTGGGCGAGCGGCACGGGAGCTACCGACAACGCGGCGGGCTGCGCCGTGATGATGGAGGCGATGCGCATTCTGAAAGCCTCCAATGCGAAGATGCGGCGCACGGTGCGTCTTGCGCTGTGGACCGGCGAGGAGGAGGGGCTGTTCGGGTCGCGCGCCTACGTGTTGCAGCATTTCGCCGATCGGAATTCGATGCAGCTGAAACCCGATCATGCGAAGCTTTCCGCTTATTTCAATATGGATAACGGCACGGGAAAAATACGCGGCATTTATTTACAGGATAATGAGGCCGTGCGGCCGATTTTTGAAAAGTGGATGGAGCCGTTCAAGGCCGAGGGGATGACCACGCTTGCGGGCCGCGGCACCGGCGGCACCGATCACGTTTCGTTTGACGAGGTTGGGCTGCCCGGGTTCCAATTCATTCAGGACCCGATCGAATATGAAACGCGCACGCATCATACCAACATGGATGTATACGAGCGGATTCAGGCCGCGGATTTGAGGCAGATGGCCGCGATCGTTGCTTCGTTCGTGTATATGACGGCGAACGCGGAACAGCTTCTCCCGCGCAAACCATTGCCGAAACGATAGCTAGCGTTAACACTACAAGAAAAAACTTAACACAGAGAAACCCAGAGAAAAACACGAGGTCCACAGAGGAAAACCTTTCACGCAGGGAGGATTTTCTCTCTCTCGTTTTCTCCGTTTTCTCTGTGTTGAAGGTCTTGGTTTTGCGGCTTTAGGGCGCGCGCGATTTTGCAAAACCAAGTTGCTATTTGTTGGTCTTGCTTAGGCGGCGGTAATACTCGGCTACGGATTCTTCGTAGCCTTGCGGGACGGTTTTTGTGTCGCCGCTGCGGACTTGGCCGGCGTCCTTGTCATCGAGCTGGCGGCGCAACTGGAGTTCCAGCTTGTCCACGTCGGCGAGGACCTGGGAATGGAGTTGCTCGACGAGAGAGGGGTTGCCGGGGAAGCGGCTTGGGTCGAGGTGTTCCATTTCTTGAATCAGTTCCTGGACTTGCTTGGACATGTCGGGATCTTCACGCACGGCCTGGCGGAGCTGATTTAAATCGCGCAGGCTGTCGTCATAGGCGCGCTGCGGGGGAACGGGGGAATTGTCGGGCTGAACCGCGGGTCCGCCACGCGGCGTGTTGTTTCCCGTGTCCAGGTTGCCGAAGACCGTGCCGTTGGCTCCTCCACCGCCGGCGTAGGTATCCCCGTAGGCGCCGCCGTTATTTCCTCCTCCACCAATTCTGGCACCCGGGCCGCCGTTGGGGCTCCATTGACCTTGATTGCCGCCGCGACCATATTGCTGGCCGCCTCCCTGGCCTTGTCCTTGGCCGCCCAGCTGGCCTTGGCCTTGCGCGCCTTGCCCTTGCCCCTGCTGGCGTCCCTGGCCGTCGCGCGACAGGCCGCCCAATTGATTGCGCAGGCGCTCGACGCGGTTCAGCGCGGTTTCGATTCCTTGCTGCGAATCGTTCCCTTGTTCGGGGGCGGCGCCCATGGCTTGCTGCGCGTCATGCAAACCTTTTTCGAGGCGCTGCATTCCGGCGGCGATTTCCGGCTCCATGCCGTTGGCGTTGGGATCGATGCCGCGGCGCATCCAATCCGCACCGCGCTGGATGCGCGCGCGTATATCGGACTGCTGCATGTCGCCCAGGGCTTCGCGCAGCTTTGTCGAAGCGGCACCCTGGTTGTTGGTAGCAAGCTCACGCGCGGTGTCCTGCAGATTTTTTTCCAGGCCGCCGAGATCGTTCGCGAGCTTCTCGCGGTCGTCGGCGAGCTTTCTGCGTTCCTGCGCTGCGGCCATCGATCCGGGGCCCTGTCCGAAGGCTTGCTGAATGCGGCTGGTTTGGTCGTGCTCTTCCTGTGCGAGACGGCTGGCCTCTTCGGCAAGCGAATCGACTTTTGTTGCCGATTGCTCGTGGCGCATGCTGCCAAGGAGGCCGGTGGCTTCCTTCAAGCGGTCGGCGGCGCGGCGCGCTTCGGCTTCGCTTTGTTGCGGCGAGGTGGCGCGGCGCATGTCGTCGGTGGCTTGGCGCAGCTGATCGAGGGCCTGCTGGACGCGCGGGTCGCCTGATTTTCCTCCCGCGCCCGATTGCCCGAACGAGCCGGATTGTCCGGACGTACCGGACTGTCCCGAAGAGCCTGAGGAGGAATTACCTTGTGCGCCGCCTTGCTGCTGCGAACCTGATTGCGAGCCTGAACCGCTCTGGCCATTGTTGCGCGCCATCTGCTCCATCTGGCGTTGCAGTTCTTCGGCCTGGCGGCGCAGCATTTCCTGCTGCCAACGCTGCTCGGAGCTTTGCTGGTTGTTATTCTGCTGCTGGGCCAGCTCTTCCTGGCGTTTTGCAAGCTGATCGAGTTTTTGCAGGGCGTCGTCGATTTCTTTTTGCTGCTGGCCGGCCGAGCCGCCGGCGGTTTGCGCGGTCTCGTATTGATTCTTCTCGGTGTCCAGCTCCAGATCGAACAGGCTGGCGAGGTCGCGGCCGGCCCCTCCGCCCGCACCGCCTCCGCCGCCCGCGCTCCCGAACGCCACTTCAATCTGGCGGAACGTGGCTTCGGCGCGCAGCAGGTTTTGCAGGGCTTTCTGCTCGCTGGGCATGGCTTCCCGCCATTTTTGTTGCTGCAATTTTTCGGAGGCAGGGCCCATGGCTTCCGCGGCCGCGTTCATGTCTTTCACGAAACTGTTGAATTCGTCGTTCGCCTGGGAAAGTTCGCGGCTCTGCATGCGTCCGGCGAGGGAGCGCGCCTGCTCGCCCAGCTTGGCCTGAACGCCGGAGAGGAATTTGGCGGCGTCGGCGGCTTCTTGCTGTGTTGCCTTCTTGTCTCCCTGATGCTTCCAGGTTTCGGCGATGATTTCTTTTTCGCGCTGGGAAATGTCGTTCTGATCGCCCATGGCGCCGCCCCCGCCCCCTCCGCCACCACCGCCGCCCGCGGCCTGGGATTGCGAGAATTCGCGCTCGAAGGGATCGGCCTGGATGAAGGAGATGTCGGTGCGCGATTCGGAGTGCGCGTCTTTTGCGATTGCGTAAAGACTGACGACGTCACCCGGCACGGCTTTGAAATCTTCGAGGGAAAGAACGGTGGAACCGTCGGCTTGCTTGGCGCCCTTCTGTTTGAGTAAGTCGACCGTTTGTTCCGGTCCGCCATTCACAGAATAGTGCAGCGTCATATCCGAGACACCGAATTGGTCGTCGGCTTTCACGGCGACGGTTACTTCCTCAATGGGGCTGGCGCGGTAATCGTGGCCGGGGCGCGCGATGATCACGTTGGGCGGCTCCGCCTTGCTTGCCTCGATGAAGAAATCGTTGGAGAGGCGCACGGGCTGGCCCTGATCGAGCGCGGCGACATGGTACACGCCGTCCTTTTCCATGTGGACCGTGGCTTTGTATACGTTTTCTTCGCCGGCCGTCAGGCGAATCTGCTGCTCGTCATCGAGGACCAAGAGGCCATCGCGCATGGGCTTGTCGGTTTGCACTTCGAGGTCGGCCTCGGTGCCTTCGACGGCGCGGAGATCGCCGCCGCGCTCCTCGGTCACATTTTGCAGGTGCGTCCAGGAGGGATAGCGGTACGTGACGCGCACGTTTTTCACGTTGGGGAGATCGAGCACGCGGATGTTGAAGTGCTTCGAGTCGAGCGGGCCCGCTTCGACGTAATACTCGACGCTTTCCGGCAGGCCTCCAAAAATAAATTGAAAGCCCGGGCCTCCGGCCTGCGGTTTCATAGGCACCTGATCCCATTTGGAGGCGCTCTGGTAGCGCGCATACAGGCGCACGTTTTGGGTTTGCAGGCCGATGAGCTGCGCAGTGACCATCAGGTCGGAATTGCGCCGCACGGAAATATCGCCGGGGACCACTTGAATGTCGTAGAAGGGAGCCGTCCCAGTGTGCGGAGTCGCCGCCCAAAGCAGAGCCGCCCCTTCGCCGAAAAATCCCGGCCCGGCCAGAATCAGCCACACGAGCACGCACAGGGACACCGCGCCGACGCCGAGAAACGTAGCCAGCTTTTTGTCGGGAACTAGGGATTTCGGTTCGGCGGCGCGCGCGACGGTGAGCGTATCGAGGGCCAGCAAATCGAGGAATGGCTCGCGCTTTTCCGCGTCGCGTTCGGCAAACGTCACCAGGCGTTGCTTGAATTGGGGGAACATTTCCTCGGCCTGGCGGGCGGCGCGGCGGCGGTTGAGCGCGATGAGGGGCAGGGCGATTCCGAAAGTCACGGCCATCACCAGGGCAAACAGCAGAGCCACACGCGCGCTCGTAATGCTCCACCGGGAGAAGGCCAGGGCGTTGGTGATCAGAACGAGGACAACCGTGGCGGCCAGGGCCACCGAGGTGAGGATCGCGGCGCCGCGAAGCATCGCGCCAAGGCGCAGCCGTCTCTCCAATTGTTGAATATAGGAGTTGAGCTGGTCCCGAAAGCTCATATGTCCTCCTGCTGCTGGGCCCCTAGGTATCGGTCCGCCAGCAGGGATTCGGCGATGGCCGCGGCCAAGACTAGAAGCATAATATACCACCATAAGCGGTAGGGCTGGGTCTGTTCCTGCGCGGCGCCTGCGGCACCGGCCTGCGCGGCGCCCGCGCCCGAATTTCCGTGCCACAGAGCTAGAACATCGTCGGGGATAATTTCCAGATTGGATTCGCGGCGGTCGGGGTTGACGCCGATCACGTCATGGCGGCCGCTCGCGAGCTTCAGCTCGTAAAATCCGGCGCTGGCCAGTTGGTAGGTCTGCGCGGAAGTCGATTCCTTCAGCGAGAGAGGGCGATGGCCCTGCGGATCGATCACCTCGACGCCCACGGATTGTTCCTTCGAGTTGCGCAGCTCGAGAAACGAATCCACTACGCGGGCGCCGTTGCGGCGCTCGATGCCGGATAAATACAGAGCGGTCTGCTCGACGAAGGGCACGAAGATCGGATGAAGAGGGAAGTCGTTGGTGAGATTGTCGAGTCCAGAGGCGAAGAGCAGAACATTGCCTTCGCCGATTTTCTTTTCGAGTAGCAACGGCGTGCCATCGGTGAGATGAGCGATCACGCGGGCGTTGCCCGGATCGACGCTCACCGCGAAATAAAATTTCACGCCGGACCAGCGGTCAGCCTTTTTCACGGACGGGTACGAGGGATCGGCGTCGGCCACATTCAGATAGCGATCGCTCGTGCGGGAATAATCGTGAGAGTCTAGAACGTTGCCGCCAAAGACGGGAACGCGCGTCGTGTGCGCCGCCGAGGTTCCTTCCGCGATCCACACGCTGCCGCCGGCCTGGACGTATCGGAGCAGCGCGCTTTCAAAGGGCGCCGGGACAGAGATTAAATCCGACAAGACGACGAAGGCGTATTTGGAGAGCTGCTGATTGGCCGCTTCGCCGGCGCTGACCATCTCCAGCGTGAAAGCGGATTCCGCGGCCGAGCCCAGGGCAGAGCGGAAATAGACCGGGGAGCGCGAGTCGCCCGCGTCCGAAACGAATAGCGCGCGGCGCGGGTCGGATCGCTCGACGGCGAAGAGGCTCACGTCGTCCGCTGGAAATGTGTCCGCGGAATCGATTCGCACTTCGCATTTCGTGAAACCGTACGGCACGTCGAGCGATTGGAAATCGACGGTGGCGCGGCCGTTTGCGGGGACATCCACGGTCTTGGTGGCGGCGGTTTTGCCGTTCACGACGAGAGAAACTGTGCGCGTCGCGGCCGGGGTTCCAAATCCGGCGATCACGGCTTGCACGTGCGTTTTCTTGGGGTCCCACACTTGTCCCGGCGCGTTGACGCTTTCCACCGTCCAGTTCGGCACGGCTTCCTTGGCCACCGGGTGCAGGACGAGCGAGACGTTTGCCGGCAGCGCCAGCTCCGAAAAACTTCCGGGCATGGCGGATTTTTGCATGTCGCTGAAAAAGTGCAGCTCGATGGGCGTGGGCACGTTTTCTGCAAGAGAGCGTATGGCGCGAGCGAGTTCGCCGTAATTCGCGCGCGAATCCCCCGGCTGCACGTTTTCGACGGCGGTGCGCAGCGCGGGCCCATCGAGCGTCGGCTGCGTGAGAGCTTGGATCTGCGAGCCGAGCGCCATCACCTGCGCCTTGTCGGTGGGTCTTCGCGAAGACAGGACGGAAAGGGCCTCGCGGCGCGCGTCGGCGAGGCGCGTTCCGGCGCGCATGCTGAAGGAGTTGTCGATGACCAGCAACTCGAGCTTTTCGCTGTTCATCTTCGCGGCCGTGCGGTTGATGAACGGATTGGCGAACGCGAACGCAAGCAGAAGAAAAAGCAGCGCGCGAAGCGAGAGCAGCAGCAAGTAGCGCAGGCGGCGGTGCTTGATCGAGCTTTGCGTGCGCCGCTCGAAAAACATCAGCGAGCTGAACGGGCGCGGGATGGTGGTGTGGCGCCGCAGCAAGTGGACGTAGAACGGCACAGCCAATGCCGCGAGGCCCGCGAGAAACCAGGGAGCGAGGAGGCCCATTTAATCCCTCCCCTGGCGGATCGAGAGATATTCGCGGAGGGCGTCGTCGAGGGGGCGGTCGGTGACAAGCAAGTGGTAATCCATTCCTGCACCGCGGGTTTTATCCTTCAGCTCTTCTACGTGGGCGTCAAATTTCTTGCGGTACTCGTCGCGGACGTATTCGGGCGTGATCTCGATGCGGTCCTGCGTTTCGAGATCGACGAGCGTCGAGGGCTCGCTCACTTCCGGACGGATTTCCTTGGGATCGAGAATATGGAACAGGACGACTTCGTTGCCGTGGAAACGCAGAGGCTCGATGGTGCGAACGATGTGCTCGGGCGAATCGTAAAAATCGGAAATGAAGATGACGATGCCGCGGCGGCGCAGGAACTGCTGAAAATGATTGAGCGGCTTGGCGAAATCGGTGCGGGCGTGAGGCTCGGCCTGTTCGAGGCCGCTCAGCAGGCGGTGCAGCTGGCCCTGGCGGGTGGAGGGGCGAATGTAGGCGCGAATTTCATCGTCGAAGACGATCAGGCCGGCCGCGTCGCGCTGATTCTGAATCGCTAGATAGAATAGCGACGCTGCCGTGAAGCGCGCGTAGTCCATCTTACTGACGGAATGAGAGGAAAATTTCATCGAGTTGCTGGCATCGAGCAGCACGGTGAGGATGCTGTTGGTTTCGCCGCGGTAACGCTTGAGGTAGGCGCGCTCGGTGCGTGCGAAGACGTTCCAGTCCACGTGTCGCAGATCGTCGCCGGGGGAGTAGGCGCGGTATTCGGCGAATTCCTGGCTGAAGCCGAAATCCGGGGAGCGGTGCAGGCCGTTGACGAATCCATCGACGACAGTTTTCGCCACCAAATCCAAGCCGGAGATTCCGGCGAGAACCGCGGGATCGAGGAAGCGTTGCAGCATTGAGAAACGATCTCCTAGTCAAGCGCCAGGCGGTGGTATCGATTCGGGACGGGTGCCCCATCCTTGCGTAGTTTGCAAGAGTGGGGATTTTCCGATCGCCCATTTCCACATTCCCGGTAATCCTTGAATCTAAACCTGCACCCTTTGAAACCCACAAAGGGTGCGGCACCCGATCTGCGCCTTTCAATTAGCTCAGACGGTGCTATTCATGCCTTCGACGGTGGCGGCATGTGCTGGAGCAGTTGCCGCAAAATTTCATCCGAATCGATGCGGTCCGATTCGGCATGGAAATTCAATAGGATGCGGTGCCGCAGAACCGGGATTGCCAAAGCGAGAATGTCTTCGTACGCGACGTTGTAGCGGCGATGCGCTAGGGCGCGCGCTTTCGATGCCAGGACGATGAATTGCGCGGCGCGCACGCTGGCCCCGTAGTTGACGTATTTTTTCACGAAATCCGGCGCTGATCCACTGTTGTGGCGCGTCGCGCGAACCAGATTGACGACGTATTGCGCGAGCGAATCGCCGATTGGCACCATGCGCACCAACTGCTGGAAATCAAGAATTTCTTCTGCGGATGTGACGGCTTCCACTTGCGCCACGCGCGTTGTGGTGGTCAGGTCCACTACTTTTATTTCGTCGGCCGCGCTTAAATAATCGAGGATTGTGTTGAAGAGGAACCGGTCGAGTTGAGCCTCAGGTAGCGGGTACGTGCCTTCCAGTTCAATCGGATTTTGCGTGGCCAGCACGAAAAAAGGCGCGGGCAATTTGTAGTGATTGCCGCGCACGGTGACGGAAAGTTCCTGCATGGCTTCGAGCATCGCCGATTGGGTTTTGGGCGGCGTGCGGTTGATTTCGTCGGCCAGCACGACGTTGGCGAAAATCGGGCCGGGCACGAACGTCCAGCGCCGGTGACCCGTGGTGGGGTCTTCCTCGATGATGTCCGTCCCGGTGATGTCCGAGGGCATCAGGTCGGGGGTGAACTGGATGCGCTTGAAGGCCAGGCCTAGCGTTTGCGCGATGGTGCGGACCATCAGCGTCTTGGCCGTGCCGGGCAAGCCGGTGATCAGGCAATGGCCGCCGACGAAGAGCGAGATGAGAATCTGGTCCAGCACTTCTTCTTGGCCGACGATCACCTGGCGGACCTGGCCGAGGATGTTGTCGCGCACGGTCTGAAAGCGTTCGATGCGCTTTTTCAGTTCCGCGGAATCGGAATCGAGCTGTGCGATGGAGGCCATTGTTTATTTCCCTTCGTTAGAATCCTTCAGTTGCAGGAGCAATTTCTGAGCCGGGCGATAGTCGGGCGCGACTTCGAGCGATGCGAGGACGTGGTCCTCGGCCTTGTCTTTCTCTCCCGCGGCGAAATAGGCGCGGGCCACGTTGAATTGCGCGGACGCTTTGTCGAGCGGGCCCATGGCGATCACGGCATTGTATTCTCGAATGGCCCCGGAAAAATTATTTTGCGCAAACCATAGGTCGCCGAGATGGCGGTGCAACTCTTCGTCCACAGGATAAACGTAATTGAGGCGATCGAGCGTGGCTGCCGCGTCCGCCGGCTTTCCTTGCTCCTCTTCGAGCTTGGCGAGTTGTTTCAAGGCCGGAGGATTGTGCCCGCCGATTTTTTCATACTCCGTCAGAATCGCGGCGGCGGCCGGCTTGTCGCCTTTGGCGAGGTCCGCGTCCGCCATGAATTCGTACGGGTTCGCGGGGTAAATATAATCAGGATACAAGCGGCGGACCTCCTCGCCTTCCTTCAAGACCTCGTCATAATTTTTGTTCTTGGCCTGCCCGGCGAGGTCCTTGAGTTTTGCGCGCCACTGGTCGAAATTCGCCACCGTCTGGCCCACGTCCCTGTCCAGCCATTCGAGAAATTGCTTGTCGAATTCCTCGGGCGCCATTCCCAGGTCCGAGCGGATCACATCGGGCGTGTTTTTGTGATCGGCGAAAGAATGCACCATGTCCAGCAGCTTGTCCGCGCCCCAGCGTTCCTTGATGTAATCGCAGATGCGGCCCGCCTGATAGTAGGACACAATCACCTGATTCGGGTATTCGGGGCGAATGAATCCACGGTCGAGGTCCGCGACGGGCAAAAGCTTTTTGTCGCGGATCGCGGCAACCACGTCGGGCGTGATGCGGTCGCCCCACTCGGGCGAAACTTCCGTTTCTTCGTGGACCGCGAGGCCTTCGGTAAACCAGCGCGGCACGCGAAAATTTGTCGCGGTGAGGATGTACACGTGGCTCATCTCATGCCACAGTGTGGTACCCCAGTGAAATTCCCCCGGCGGGCGTCCGGAAGGGCTATCCATGGCGATGACCAGGCCAAAGGTAACACCGAGCGCGCCGAGGCCCGGCATGCCCATGGTGCGTACGGCGAAATCCTCGTGATCCGGATACACTTCCACTTGCACCGGCCCGGGCAGCGTCATTTTATATTTCTTGTTGTAGGTGGCGATGATCTGCTTCATCTCGGCTTCAAAATAAGGGTGCAGCAGATCTGCTTCTTTTTTATTAAGCCGGAGGATCGTGTCGCCGTCCTTGTAGGTGACGAAATTTTTGTAACTGTCGAGCAGGCGCAGGCTGTTGACTGTCTCTTCGTTGCGGTAGCCGTTCTCGTAGCACAGCTCGAGCTGCTTGCGCGGCTCGTCTTCCTCGCCCAGGCGCATCAGGTTGATGCCGAGCTGCGCGTGGGCGGACCAGAGGCGCGGCTCGGCTTCGATCGCCTTGCGATAGTAAGCGATGCCGTCCACGTAGCGGCGGTTCAAGACCAACTGATCGCCAACGAGCGCGTAGCCTTCGCCGTACACGGGGTTGATTTCGTGAATTTTTTCCAGCCACGCGTCAGGCGAGCGGTCGTTCAGGATTTCGATGGCCGCGTGAATGGCCATGGCATCGAGCGCTTCGGGGGAAAGTTTCAGCGCGGCGTCGGCTTCGTCGAACGCTTTCGACTGGTCATTGTCCTCGAGCAGCAGGCTGGCCATCAGCTCGTGCGCTTCGTAGAGTTTGGGATCGAGCTCCATCGCCTTCTTCGTGTATTCGATGGCTTTATTGTCGAACCCGTCCGCGCTGACGAGAGCGAGCCCGTAGTAGGCCTGCGCGTTTTTTGGATCGCGCTCGAGGGCCTCGCCGAAGAGATTGTCCGCCTCCGTATTGTTGAATCGTTCGTGCATCAGGCGGCCCCAGCGCACGCGAATCATCGCATTCGAGGGCGATTGTTGCGTCGCGTTGCGAAACTGGTTGTTCGCCTCTTCGTATTGTTCGAGGCCCCAGAAACCTTCGGCGCGCGCAAACGGATCGCGCGAGACGGTCAACGATTCGTAGCATTTTTGTGCTTCCGCACTGCGGCCATGCTTGCGCAAAGCGTGGCAATCGTCTGGCGTCGCGGCCCGCGCGATGCTCGCACCGGCCAAGCACACCGCGCACACGGCGACGCGAAACAAAATCCGCGTTGCGCGCCGCGTGCTTTGCGCCATCATTTGTCCAAATCCCCCTGCACTTTCGCCAGCTCCAGCAGCGCATCCGTGAGCTGCTTCTTATAATCGTCCGCTGACATCGCGGCTTTCTGATACTTCAGCAAGTCGATCTTGCGTTCGAGTTCTTCTTTCTTGTCGAGCAGCGCACGTTTGGCCGGATCGTTCGCGGCCTTTTGCGCCGATCCGATCCGCAGAATCGCAAAATTCGCGGCCAGCAAGCCCTCGCCATTGTCCGCCGAAGGGGCGCGGACCCCTTCCTTCTTGCCGGTATCCTCGAGGACGGGATGCTCGGTCGCCAGGCGCTTCTGCGATTCATAAAACGCGGCGGTCTTGCGGTCGGCATAGACAAACGCTTCGAGTGCCGTAATCGTTTCGTTCTTGTCCGTGTCGGCGGAAGTGTCGCGCAGCGCGTCCACCCAATAGCGCGCAAATACGGTGGCGTTTTTCTCAGTGCCGGTCTTTGTCGCGGCGATCACCACGCGTCCCGCTTTTTGCAGCGCGCCGACCGAGCCGCCGCTCGCGCTCGTGGTGTTCACGATCAATTGGCGCTTCGCGGGAATGCGGTCGCACAGGATGGCCAGGTCTTCGCCGTTGATGTCCGGACCGGGCAGATTGAATTTGTACTCTTCGCCGTCGTAGGAGCCGTGGCCGATGAGGATCATCGTGAATTCATCCTCGGGCTTTGCCTCGCGCGCGATTTGCACGAGCGTGTCGGTCAGCTTCGCCTTGGTCGCGTCGCTTCCGGTGAGGGTGTAGACGTGCGCGTCGCTGGCCGCTGCCTTGAAAAGTTTGTCGAGGTCTTTCGCCAAAGCTGTGAAACGTTGCTCGTAGTCGGGCTCGCCGCCCAGGCCCGCGACCGTGACGTAGTACGGCGCGGCCTCAGCGGATCGCGCGGCGAAACCAACGCACATAGCACACAGCGCCAGTGTCCGCGCCGCCCTTTGCCAAGATTTTTTCCTAGTCTGCATTCTTTCTTCACCTAAAACTACAGCCCTCAAGGTGTGGAGAGAGCTAGCGGCGCAGGCTTCAGCCTGTGGGGGTCAGTCCCTGCATGGACCAAAACCCGCAGGCTGAAGCCTGCACCACAAATTCGTCAAACCACTCCCCATTTCCGCCGCAGCAGCCATTCCGCGGACGGCAGCAGCAGCAGGAGCAGAAAAACGATGGGCATGTTCCACAGCTCTTTCGTGTCGCGCACGGTGATGCCCGCTTCGGAATAGGAAATCTCGCTGGGCAGCTTGGAAACGTCTTGCGGTTTCCAGTACCGCCCGCCCGTTTCGGCGGAAAGCTTTTCGAGCAGATCACGATTCTGCTCGGTATGGAAATTTTCGGCGACGCCGTCCATGCGCGCGAACGTCAAAACGTCGCGCCCGAGTTCGTCTTTGTCGCGAGTGGCAACCACTTCGGTGAGATACGATCCCGGCTGGTCCGCAGTCCACTCCGCATGAAATATGCCGGGGGTGTTCGGGTCCGGCGTCATTTCGATTTGCGCGGCCGAGCCTCCTGGGCCGAGGATGTGCGCTTCGACGTGAGCGTCCGCCGCGGGCAAATAGTTTTTGCCGCGCACGTCGGCGGAAAATTGCACGCGGCCATCGTCAAGCAGCACTTGGCTGGGAACGGAAGCCACGACGCGTCCCGGCGTGTCCATCACCAGCCAGCGCAAGAGTTGCTGCCAGAATTCCTCGTGCGTCTGATCCTCGAGCGGCTGGCTCATCTGCCAGCGCCAGGTGCCGCCCGTGGCTAGCACGGCGGTCCGTCCGCGGCCGTAATTCTCCGTGATCAGCATCGGCATTTTTCGGCCCGCGGCGGTCATTTCCGCCAGCACCACGGCGCCCGGCTTTGGCGTGCCCGCTTCCTGGTAATCCATCAAGTAGGGAAGCTTTTTCCAGCGCTCCACATTGGCCGCGGGGTCTTCGACGAGGCGCGTGATGATGTTGTCCGCGCCGGCCGCCGTTAGCGAAACGGTCGCCGGATCGCGATGGAAAGTGTCTTTTTTATTGGGCAGCGTGACCGGCAAAAGATCGGCGAGGCTCGACGCCGCCCAGCCTCCATCGCCAAGCGATGCGCGGCCTCCCAGAAAAAGCAAACCCCCGCCGCGGCGATCGACGAATTGCTGGATGAGTTCCTTTTGCGCTGCCGTAAAGTAGTTCGCCTCGACGGAGCCGATGATGATTGCCTGGTACGGAAACAAATCCTCGGCGCGCGACGGAAAACCATCGGCGAGTTCCTTGGGATCCTCGATGCCCTGACGATAAATTTTATTTTCGCTGGTGCGCAGCATCGAAACGATGGTGAGCAGGCGGTCATCCTGCTCGGCGCGGCGGATAAATTTATATTCCCAGCGGGGCTCGCCCTCGACGTACAGGACGCGGCGTTTGGCGGATTCGACGTTGACAAGTCGAGCCACGGAATTGTTGTCGCGATTTTCCTCGCCTGGAAGAGGATCGATGGAAAATTGCAGCGTTTTCGCTCCGGCGTCGCCTGCGTTGAATAGAAGTGATTCGTTCTGCGTCACGCCGTCGGCGGCGAGCGTGATTTGCCGCCCCGCGAGAACTTTAGCGCCGTCGCGCACGGTCAACATCGCTTTCTGCCCGGCATAGCCGCGCTGTTGAAGCGTCACCTTAGCGGCGAGGCGCGAATCGGCCAGCGCGCGCGGCGCGACCGCGGCGTCGTTGATCTCCACGTCATGCGCCACTTGCTCGGCGCCGAAGCCGACGGTGTGCACGGGAATCCTGCGGCTGCGCAAAGTGGAAATCGTATCGAGATCGATCCCGCCGGAATTGTCCGCGCCGTCGCTCAGCAGAATCACCGCGCCGATCGGCAAATCAGCTGCTTCGCCGGCAAGTTGCTTCAACCCGTCGCCGATGCGTGTGGCCGAAGCGGGCGGCGATGATTTCAGGTCATCGAGTTTCGGGACGCGCGAGATTTGGCGGTCGAGGCGGTAAAGGCGAATCTGAAATTTCTTTTGCAGTTGGTCGAGGACGCCGCCTTCGAGCGCTTTGATGGCCTGCGCTTCGCGTGTCGAGCCGGCACCGTTGTCCGCAATGGACATGCTCCGCGAATCGTCCACCAGCACCGCGATGATGTTCTGCTGCGGCCGCAGCTCGGCCACCAGGATGGCCGGCTGCCACAATAGAAACAGAACCAGCGCCGCCAGCGCGAATTGCAGCAGCCAGATGACTCCCGCCCTCCAGCTTTTTACTTGCGCGGCCGCTTCCGGCAGCTTCGAGCGAATCAGCCAGGCGAGGCCAGCGCCCGCCGCGAGCACGAAAAGAACGAAGACCCACCATGGCCAGGCGCCCAGTAGCACTAGGGCGCCCTTGGAAAATACGGCTCGCGGATATTTGAATAGAAACTCAAACATAGCAGTATCGTTGGATGCCAATTCTTACGGCCAGGAAAGTCTAATCGGTGGCGCAGGCTTCAGCCAGTGGGGGTTGGGCGGAGCCCGCCCGGCAAGCGGCAATCAAAACCCACACGCAGTAGCCAGCGCCACGTGTTTGTGTAAAAAAATG
>Ga0302324_100001084_pt1 | contig 67316 bp, 47 predicted proteins | sample Palsa_T0_1_FD_201949 | JGI IMG/M metagenome (GOLD analysis project Ga0302324, IMG submission 201949) | Peat permafrost microbial communities from Stordalen Mire near Abisko, Sweden - Palsa_T0_1 | ecosystem: Environmental > Terrestrial > Soil > Palsa > Peat permafrost | place: Sweden: Abisko...
TCAAATCGCAAATTCAAATTCTCGAATTTCTATTCTCAAATCTCCAATCTCAAATTTCAAATCTCAAATTGGGCCATACGAATCACCGGTCCCCGATCGCGATTCACGAAAAACAAAGCACATCGCTCAAAGAATCCTCTTGCGCCCTTTTCCTGCACTGCGTAAGATTACGCCGGATCAAGAAGGTGTGGTGCCTGTGCCAAAAGAAAAACCTAAAGTCAATATCGGCGAAGTCATTCGCAGTTACCGTGGGCAGCGAGGCCTTTCGCAGGGCGATATCGAGCGCCGTACCGGGCTGCTGCGCTGCTATCTTTCCCGCGTGGAAAACGGCCATACCGTGCCGTCCCTCGAAACGCTAGCCAAAATCGCCGAAGCCATGGAAATCGCCCTGGCCGACTTTTTCCCCGGCGCGGAAACGCCGCGCGACCGCGACACCCAGAAAATGCTGGGCGAACTTTCCGAGGACGAAATCCGCTTCCTTTCCGAAATCAAGAAATACAGCACCACGCTTTCCGACGGCGATAAACGCCTGGTCCTGGCCATGATCCGCAAAATGGCCACGGTGATCCCGCCGCCCCCGCGCAAGATCGTACAGCGCCGGTCCGCCTACTAAATCTATTCCCCGAATACTGACAACAGAATTCCGCTCGGGTTATTCTTGCGACTTCAAGGTGTGGCAGGCTTTCCTGCTGCGATCGCGTGGAAACGCGAGTGCTTGACAAGGGTATGGAAGACGCGTCCACGCCCGATCACTTCGGCCCCGCTGCGAGCCTCAACCTCGAAAATCAGGCGCCGCCCATCGATTTCCACGAGCTTGGAATTGGCGCGCACGGTGGCTCCGGCAGGTACCGCCTTCAGATGGTCCACCTCGATGCGCACGCCAACGGGGATCGATCCCGGCGGCAAGGCCGGCTGTATGGCCTGCGAGCAGGCCATCTCCATCAGCCCAATCATCGCCGGAGTGGAAAACACGGCAGGCCAGCCTGGGTTGAAATGAGCGAGGGTCCAATCCGGAGACACGACCCGCTCGCAGAAACCTTCCATGCCCAGCTCGATCTTTGCGGGAGCGCCCTGCGTCATTGCAAGTGCTCCGTCCCGGCGGCGGAAGTGCTCTTGGCGAGGGACGGCTGGCTCTTCATCAGGCTTCCCACCACTTCGGTGAGGGTCGTGCCGCACTGCGCCCACAAGCGGCGTTTCAGGCTGCAATAGTCCTGCGCGCCGGCGAACACGTCCGCCATCAGCGCACGAAACGTCGGGCTGCGCTCGATGAACTGAATCATCCGCGTGGCCACCGCGCCTCCCAGAAACCGCCCGCGGTAGAAGCGCCGCGCGATCCGCGTGGCGAATTCGAGGTCCGTGGAAAACGCCTTGCGAATCCGTGCCGGATATTCCCCGGCCTTGCGCGCGATTAACGATTCCGCCAGCAACTCGCCCGAGCGCAGCGCATAGTACAGCCCTTCGCCGGTGATCGGGTCGACCCAAGCGGCGGCGTCTCCCACTAGCGCCCAATTGCGCCCCACCACCCGGCGCGAAGAAAGCGTCTGCTTCTGCGGCGACGGCAGGACGTGGCTGTAAAAACGCGCGCCCTCGCGCGATATTTTTTCCCCGTCCATGAACGCGTGCAAGTGGCGGCGCAATTCCTGGCTGGTGTGCTTCGCCATGCTCCCGCAAATTCCAACGGAGAGATGATCGCAGCGAGGGAAAGACCAAAGGTACCCCTCGAAATGATGCAGAAATTTCACGGAAATTCCCTCGGCCTGCGCAGGGACGAAATAACCGAGCGTCATTTCGAGATCGTTGCGCGCCAGCGGCCGAGTACCCGGCAGCAGCGAATTGCGCGCCCCCGCGGCGACCACCACGAAATCCGCCTCGACGCGGCAATCGCCGATCGCCAGCCTGGCGCGTTCCGCCGCCGTATCCAGTTGACTCACGCGGGAGCGCACCACGCGGCACCCCGCCGCCTCGGCGCGTTCCAGAAGCAGCCCGTTTAGCACCACGCGCGAATAAATGACAATCGGCTGGTCCAGCGCGAGCAGCGCACGGTTTCCTTTGCTGGAAATCAGCTCGATGCTGCGAATCAGTTTTTTGGGATGCGGGCCGCTCAGCAGGAAGGGATAGGCTTGAATGGCCTTGTGCGTGAGGCCGCCGCCGCACGGCTTTTCCCAAGCCAGGCGTTCATCATAAATCGTAACATTATAGCCGGATCGGGCCAGCCTCTCTCCGCACATGGCGCCGGCCGGTCCCCCACCCACAATCGCGATATCACGCATGCAAACGCCTCGATAAAAGGGCAGAGCCTGGCACGGGACCCGGCGCTGGGAAAGAAAGGCTCTCTTGTGCGAGGGGACATTTCCCGCAGCTGCGAACCTCGGCGGGAGTATAACAGAAATGCAGGCGGCGCAGCAGAGCCGCGCGCAATGAGGCGGACAATTCGACAACCTAGTCTCGGTCCACCCTTCGCCTTTTGGAGGGCCGAGCTTAAGCTCGGCCGTTCAGGAGGCGTTGAATTGCGGGCTTCAGCCCCTGAAGCTTCAGGGGTTAAAACCCAGGACGGACGACGCCTTTCGTCGGGACTGAAGTCCCGACCTCCTAAACGTCATATCTATCGTGACAATTTTCGAATTAGCACAACACCGGGAATGAAGATTCCGTCTGGCCTTAAATAACGAATGGCGTTACAATCCCGCCCATTATGAACCAATCTACTTCTACCGCTCGGCGTGAATTCATCAAATTTCTTGCCGCCAGCCCCTACGTTGCGGCGCTGGGTGGAGTCGCCGCTTTCTTCGAGCGCACCGGCTTGGCGCAAAGCTACCCGCAAACCTCCGACGTCATCGGCAGCCCGGCCGAGGCCCTCGATGTTTTCGATTTCGAGGAAGCCGCGCACCGCAAGGTTTTGCAGGCACATTGGGCATACATGGCCAGCGGCGTCGACGACGACGCCACGCTGCACGCCAATCGCGAAGGTTTCAAACATGTGGAATTGCGCCCGCGCCGTCTGCGCGACGCCACCAAAGTCGACATGCGCGTCAACCTGTTCGGCACCACGTACAACAGCCCGATCTTCTTCTGCCCCACCGGCGGCGAAAAATCGTTCTTTCCCGATGGCGAATTGTCCGTGGCCCGGGCCGCCAAAGCGCATGGAACTTTGCAGTTTCTTTCCACGGCGACTTCCACGCCCATCGAAGAGGTCATCAAGGAGCGCGGCCAGCCGGTCTGGTATCAGCTGTACTCGACCAGCTCCTGGGATGCGACCGAAAAAATTGTGCGCCGCGTGGAAGCCGCCGGCTGCCCCGTCCTGGCTCTGACGGTCGACAACACCACGGGCCGCTTCAGCGAAACCTATCTCCGCACCCGCGGCAAAGACCTGCATTCATGCCTCAAGTGCCACGAAACTCCCGAGGGCCCGACCATCAAGGAGCGGCCCATGTACGACGGCATCGACATGACCGGCGTGAAAGCGCAGAACCCTGCCATGGACTGGGACTTCCTCGATCGCCTGCGCAAAACCTGGAAGGGAAAGCTTTTCATCAAGGGGATGGACACGCGCGAAGACGCACGTCTCTGCGTCGAACACGGCGTCGACGGCATCCTCGTCTCAAACCACGGTGGGCGCTCGACGGAGACTTCGCGCGCCACAATCCAGGCCCTGCCGGAAGTGGTGGCCGAAGTGCGCGGAAAAATTTCCGTGTTCGTCGATGGCGGCTTCCGCCGCGGCACGGACGTATTCAAAGCCCTTGCACTCGGTGCCAACGCCGTCGGCATCGGGCGTCCCTTCCTGTGGGGTTTGGGAGCATTCGGCCAGCCCGGCGTCGATCGCGTGATCGAAATCATGCAAGCCGAATTGAAACTGGCGATGGGCAATTGCGGCACGCGAACGGTCGCCGACATCACCCGCGCATACGTAGAAACACCTGACTGGAAGGCTTGAAGTAGGACGGGCTTCAGCCTGTCGGTTTTAGTCAAAGTAGACCATAAACCCGACAGGCTGAAGCCCGTCCTACTTAGACCCCGCATCCGAGCGCGGCGGCTTCGGCCACCAACTTACAAACCCGTCCCGGTTAGGCATCTTCACGCGCGGCAAGGATTTTGCATCGAGCACCGCGTCCGCCGGAACGATCCCGTCGATGGACAAAATATAGGCCGTCAGCGCGTAGACTTCATCATTGGTCAACGACTGTGGCGACGTGATCGGCATCGCTCGCCGAATGTAATCGAACAGCGTCGTGGCCGCCGGCCAATAACTGGCCGGCGTCTTCACCGGCTTTACCGATGCGATCGAACCCACGCCGCCCGTCAACGGATCCTGCGGCTTCCCCGCTCCTTGTGCCCCGTGGCAGTATTGGCACGTTTTTGCATACAACGCCGCCCCCGCCGAAACAGACCCGCTGCCCGCAGGCAATCCCTTTCCATCCGGGGTGACGGTGATGTTTATTTTTTGAACCTCTTCGGGCGAGAGCGGCCGTCCAAGATTTGGTCCCTGCGCGCCGCAAACGTGCGGCAATAAAAAAAATCCCGCCACCGAAGCGAGAAGGGAGAGCCTAAGCGTAGACATTTTTCACCGTCCCGTCGGCCTCAATGCCCCAGCTCTGAATCGCGTTGAAATGGTAAAATTGCCCGGGCGCATATTGAGCGAGCCAGTTCGCCCTGGTTGGCTGCACTTCGCCGGTCTCATCCGTGGAACGGCTCATCAGCACGGACGGCCGCCCATCCCACTGCCATGGCAAACGGAATCGAGTCACCGCTTTCGACAATACCGGCTCGTTGAGCGCCGCAAGCGCCCAAGTCTGGCCGCTATCCGCGGACACTTCCACCTTCGATATGCGCCCTGCTCCTGACCACGCCAATCCGGAGATTTCGTACAGCCCGGGCCCTTTCATGGTCATTCCAAAGGAAGGCTTCACAATCACGGATTTCGTGTCCAGGCGAAGCATGTATTGGCGCGCCTTCCCGCCCGGCATCAACTCCGTATAATGCGAAGTCTCATCCCTGGCATCCACCGGCGCATCGGTCACGTTCAAGCGGCGCAGCCATTTCACATTGATGTTGCCTTCGAAGCCCGGCAGCAGCAGGCGCATGGGAAAACCTTGCTCCGGGCGAATCGCTTCTCCGTTTTGATACAGAGCAACCATCGCGTCGTCCATGCATTTCTCGAGCGGAACGCTCCTGCTCATGGCCACCGCGTCAGCGCCTTCCGCGATCACCCACTTTGCTTGCTTCGTTACGCCGGCCTCCGCGAGCAAAGTGGAAAGCTTCACTCCCGTCCATTCCGAGCAGGCGATCAGGCCGTTCAATTCTCCGGCGGTCATCTGCGCGGGCTGCGGCGCGGCTAATGACCCGCTGTTCCCGGCGCACTCAACGAAGTGGATGCGCGATTCCATCGGATAGCGCATTAGCGCGTCGAGCGAAAAGGCCAGCGGCCTCTTCACCATTCCGTGAATATATAATTCGTGCTGCCCTGGATCGATGTCCGGAACGCCATTATGATGCCGCTCGAAGTGTAGTCCAGCCGGCGTTATCATTCCTTCCAGCAATTGCAACGGCGTGCGCGATACTCCTGTTCCCGGCCGCCCGGGCCCGACCGCAATGACGCGCTGCACTTTTTCTTGCCACTTCGACGGTGTGCCGTATGTTGAAAATGTCCGCCCCGGCGTCTTCATCCATTCCGGCGCGTCCGCGCCGACGCTATCGTCCGCGTGCACAGCTCCCACGCCCGCCGCCGCAACCCCAGCGGAAAGCAGAGCACCCCGCAGCAGCGCCCTTCGATTGATTAGCCCGTTTCCGGCAACCGTCTCTTCGCGCAACTTGGCGGCTTCGATTTTCTCAACGTTCCCCATGGACAACCCCTCTCCGCTCCGAGACCGATCCATAAGCAAAACTGCCTCGATGTCGAATAAGGTTAACTCGACATCGAGGCAGCCTCAAGCTTCTATTTAAACGATCCCTAACTGATCCGAACCGTTGGACGAGTGCGAACGGGTGCCGCACCCTTTGCGGGTTTCAAAGGGTGCGGGTTTAGATTCCAATCGATCGAGAATGTCACCGCAATCGATCCCGCCTACAGACGCGCCTCCGTTATTTCCACGCCGCGTAAACCGGCTTACTAACCAAGTACGCCGGATTCGCCCCAGGCCGCGGAACAAACTTCTGCGCCCGCCCATTATCCACTTCGGCGGTATAGAAATTCCCGTCCTGGTCGACGCTGAATCCATGCACTCCCCAGAATCCGCCCGGAAAATCTCCCCATGTCCCCCACGAGTAGAGAAAATGCCCTTCGAGATCGTACTTCAGCATCCGAGACGTGCCGCGATCGAAGGCCCACAAGTATCGGTCCGCTCCGATATAGAGCAAGTGAACGTCGGAAGGTTCCGTCCCCATGCTCCACTCGTAGAGATATTTTCCATTTTCGTCGAACACCTGCACGCGATGGTTGCCGCGATCGTTCACGAAAATGTGTCTGCTCACCGGATCCAGCGCAATTCCGTGGACATTATTGAAGTAGTAAGGCCGCGTGTCGTTCGGAGGCGTGCCTTTCATGCCCCAGTCCATCAGGAATTTTCCGGTCTTGTCGAATTTCGCGACGCGAGTGCCGTTGTATCCGTCCGACACATACAGGGTGCTGTCCGGCAACCAGGACAGAAAAGTTGGCCGGTTGAAGTGCGTGCCGTCGGCCCCTTTCACGGTGGGCGTGCCGATGGTTTGCACCAGCGTCTTCATGTCATGCGTGAAAATGTAGATCGCGTGCATGTGATCGTCCACGATCCAGATGTGTTTTTCCGGATCGTAGGGATTGATGGTCACGTAGTGCGGCCGCTTGAAGAGGTGATCGTACTGCGGAAACGTCTCGATGATTTTCCCCGACGCATCCACAATGGTCAGGCAGTGTTCCCACTTGGCATCCACGCCCACCACTCCCTTTCCCAGCATCCAGTTCTTCGGCCCATCGTCGGGTTCCTGCCCCGTTCCGCCCGATCCCGGCAAAGACGAAACCGTGGCGTCCCGCCAAGGCAGCCGCCCAATCGGAAAGATCAAGCTCGGTCCGAACTCCGTAAGCAATTTCGGGGCCGGCCGCTTGATGTTTGGAAGTTCGCCGCGAAACAGCAGGAAAACGCGATTCGGATTTTCCGCGTAAATTCCCTGCCCCGCTCCCCAGGTCCACTGCTCGTTTCCCGGAAGCGTGCTGATGTTCGCCGGCCAATCTTTGGCGATTTCGTACGGGCCGAATGTATCCTGGCCTCCGACCTGGCCGGGGACCGCCGCAATGCTGCCCGAATTCCCCTGTCCCTGCACGGTCCAGGGATTGCTCCCAAAGGAAAATCCAATCACGCACCCCACACCTACCGCAACCAATGTCAGCAGAATTTTACGCATCATGCCCCTTCCCACAGCTTCGACTCTTGGGTTTAAATTTGACGGCGTGGCACGGAACTGAGGCACGCCCACAAGCCTTATATGCCTGCCGCCTGGGCGTGTCAATATGAACGTGGTCCGCATTCCCTGTATGCACAAATCATCATTTATTTCTTGAAACATTCTTGCCTTTTCATCCGTCCTATGGATATTGTCGGCACCACGATGGGTGTTCTCCGGCGGAAACTGCCGCGAGAATTCGCGAATGGCACCGTAAGGGGGACAACGTGAAAAATACTCGAGGGATCTTTTTTGCCTTTTGTATCGGCCTTCTGGCGCTTGCGCCCATGGCCTCGGCCCACCACGGCACCGCAAATTACGATACCGGCAAATCGATTACCGTAAAAGGCGTGGCCACGGGATTCGACTTCGTCAATCCTCACGTCCAGATTTATTGGGAAGCAAAAGACGACTCCGGAACCGTTCAGAAGTGGCAAGGGGAACTGACCAGTCCCAACCGTCTGTCCCGCGCCGGATGGACCAAGAGTTCCATCAAGCCCGGCGACACGATCACCATCTCCGGCTATCCCACCAAGAGCGGCTCGAATGAAATTTGGATTCAGAAAGTTGTGTTGAGCACTGGCGAGGAACTTCCAACGGGTTTGGGGAACTAGAAAATCCGGCGTCGCCATCGCAACATTTGGAGCAACACCATCCTTGTTCCAAAGGAGAGTTTTCGCATGCGGAATTGCATTGTTAGGTTCTTCCTCGCGGGCGCCATGCTAGCGCTGTCCTCCGGCCTGCACGCTCAGACCGTTCCGCCGCCGAACTCGGCCAAGCCCCCCGCGGCATCCGCTCCTGCTCCGGAACACGATCTTTCCGGCGTCTGGAACATGCACGCCACGCCCGCTCAGCGCAGGTATCTAGGCAGCACCTACACCCCGGAGCCGCCGGAAATGACACCTTGGGCAACGGAGAAATACATGTCCGAAAAACCATCCAACGGTCCGCGCACGCATTCGCTGAAGGAAACCGACGACCCGGTTTTGAAACTCTGCCTTCGTCCCGGAACTCCGCGAATCTATCTCCAACCGTTTCCCCTGCAAATCGTGCAGAGTTCTAAAGCGATTTTCATGATTTTTGAGTACGACCATACGGTGCGCCAAATTTTCATCGATGGCCGCCCGCATCCCGAAGACATCACTCCCACCTACATGGGCCACTCGATCGGCAAATGGGACGGAGACACGCTGGTGGTCGACACCGTTGGCTTTAACGATAAAACTTGGCTTGACCGCGACGGCCATCCCCACAGCGATCAGCTACACGTCACCGAGCGTTTCCACCGCGTGGATCGCGATAACATGACCATCGACATCACCATGGAGGACCCCAAAGCCCTCCTCAAACCATGGAAAACACAGCTGCCTTTTCAGCTGAAGCCCGATTGGGACATCATGGAACTGGCCTGCACCGACAATGCCGCCTTCGAAGATTTCGAAAAGTAAAAGATCTCCCCGTGGCGGCAAGGCACCGGACCGATTCCTTGCCGCCCGCAAGCTGCCTCCACGGAAAACAGTTGGCCTGTTTGCGGCCCCGCACAACTTCCTCTAGCAATCTCGGCCCGAGACGCTCGATCCAATTCCCGGTGTGAGTCCGCACGATCGATATCTCCTGGATTTCATCCTATGAATTCCCACCGGCGTATACCGCCGCGCCAGAGCGCCTGCTCAGCGAAAAATATTTCGCGTTGCATGCAGCATTCCACATCGCATGAAAAATTGTAAAACTCGCCTTGACTTTTAATTTTGAATGGATGAATATCCGCGCATTGGGTTTATTGTCTGATCTAGATGCTTTTGTGAACGTGTTCATACTCCTACGAGTCAGGCATTTTAGCTCTTTCTTGTTTCTATGGGTGGCAGATCGTAGCGAGCCCTGGCCATTCTGCTCGGCCAGCTAAAGGCGCGGCTGCAAAAAGGCTCGCGATCCCTCGCTCGTTACGGCTGCGAAACGAACCGAGGAGGGTACGTCCTATGAAGCCAGGGGTGTCGCGTTCGGCCAATTGGAAATGTGTTTTTGCGGTTCCCATTCTGCTCGTTGCGTTGTCTTTATTCAGTTCCGCTCCCGTTTTCTCTCAAGGCAGCACGGGCCGCATTCTCGGAACGGTTACGGACCAGAGCGGCGGGGCCGTTGCAGGCGCCGCGGTAACCGTCACGGACACGGAGAGAGGCACTTCACGAAACCTGATCACCGATGACGCGGGAGAGTACAACGCTCCCAGCCTGACGGCCAGCAGTTATAGAATCCGCGTGGAAGCAAAGGGCTTTCGAGCCATCGAACGGCAGAATGTCGTTTTGGAAGTAAACGGCAGCGTTCGTGTGGACCTGCAACTGCAGCCCGGCGACGTTAGCCAGACCATCACCGTCACGGAAGAGGTCCCCCTAGTCGAGACCACCAATGCCGAGCTTGGCGGGACTCTCCAAAACAACATTATCGAAAACCTGCCCCTCAATGGACGCAACTTTGAGAATTTGCTGGCACTACGCCCTGGCGTGTCCATTTACGTGGGTGGAGGGGGCTGGACCCAAAGCACCAACGGCATCCGCCCCCATGACAACATGTATCTGGTGGAAGGCGTCAACAGTAACGATCCCTGGATGGCCCAGAGCATCATGAATGCGGCCATGGCGGCCGGCGACGCGGGCACGATCCTCCCCGTCGATTCCATCCAGGAATTCAAGACCGAAGTGAATCCCGCGGCCGAATACGGCTGGAAACCGGGAGCGGTCGTCAATGTGGGAATCAAGTCCGGCACCAACAGCCTCCACGGAACCGCATACGCCTATGGCCGGAGCGATGCCTTTGACGCGCGCAATTATTTCAACCCGGATGTCAATACGAATAGCGCTTGCGTCAGCACACCCGTGTTTTGCGACAAAACGCCATTGGATCTCGAGCAATTCGGCGGCGCCGTGGGCGGCCCCATCGTAAAAGACAAGCTGTTTTTCTTCACCACCTTTGAGTCTCAACGCTACGACGTGGGGAACCCGAGCGTCCATGCCGTCCCGTCTCTCTCGGACTTGGAAGGCGCTTGCACGAACGCGGGCGCCGGACTAGCCGCACTCAGCGCGGAAATAGCTGGACTCAATCCGGCGACTTGCCTACCGGTGAGCGGGCAGCCCAACGGCAACTTCTCAGGATTAATTCCGATTAGCCCTACCAATAGCCTGATTACCGACCTGAACAGCTCCAATCGAATTTATTCGGGGCTAGCAAAAGTCGATTACCACTTGAATGACAAGAACACCATTACCGGCATGTATTTTATAAGCCCAGGAAGCGGGACCTTTGTGGACAATGCCGCCCGCGAAGTCTCTTCTCAGTGGCTCACCGATCAGTCTGCGCGGTCACAGGTCGGTTCCGGGGGCTGGACTTGGACGCCGAATTCCGCATGGGTGAACCAAGTGCGAATAGGTTATTCGCACTATTACCAGGTTTTTGAGAGCGCGGATAGCACCCTGAATCCGGCCGACTACCCATTCAACGGTTCCACCTATAACATCTATACGGGCCAGACCAATCCCGAATATTTCGGCCTGCCGCGCATTCGCGTCGGAGGCGGCGATGAAACCGGGTTCCAATTGGGGCTTCAATGGCCGAAGACTGTGGGCCCCGACGGAGTTTTACAACTCGCGGACACAGTTTCCTATCTCCACGGCAAGCACGCCTTTAAGTTTGGCGGCGAAATTCTGCGGAATACGAGTACCAGCAACGTTACCGCCAATGCCAAGGGGCCTGCCCAATTTCACAGCCTCAATAATTTCTTCGAAGGCATCGCGCAGTCCTCTCCGAATACGGGTTTCCTCACGGGGAATCTCGCACGGAACATGAGCTATGAAGGTTACGCCGTCTTCTTTCAGGACGACTGGCGCTTGACTCCGCGCTTGACCGTCAACCTGGGCTTGCGCTACGAACTCGATACGGTCTTCAAGGAGGCCAACAACCTGATCGGCAACTTCGATCCTTCCACTCCGACTGGGCTGGTGCAAGTTGGCGACGGCATCAGTTCCCCCTTCAACGGGGATCATAACAATTTCAGTCCCCGCCTCGGTTTTGCTTGGGACGTTTTTGGAGACGGAAAGACCGTGGTCCGGGGCGGAGGAAGTATCATCTACGAACAGCTGAGTTTGGACGCTTTCAATGGCCTCGCCAATTTCCTTGGGTTGCGCATGGTCCCCACCGGCGCTCAACTCTATAGCCAGGGCCTTGGCGGCGCTTGCACCCCGGCCAATGGTTGCGTGCAGGGCAGTGGCACAATTAATGTCGTAGCCACACCGGGCCTGGCCACGGTGAGCGGACCAAACCCCAATTGGCTCAATAATTCCCCTACCACGACTCTGTATTCGCAAACCCCTCAATGCGGGACCGGGGTCGGATCGGATCCGGCACAATGCGATATTTTGGGCGTGGATCGAAACATGCGTACGCCATATGTCTCCACCTGGACGCTCGGCATCCAGCGGCAGCTCACCAATAACATGTCCTTGGAAGTCGCCTATGTCGGCAACCACGGAACGAAGCTGCTGGGTGTGACCGACCTGAACCAGCCGGCGGTCGGCGCCGGCTATACGGCGGCCGCACTCTCAGCCTGCGCCACCGACCCCTCCACTTGCGGCCCGAACCCAGCTCTTGAGAACCAAAGCCGGCCTTTAACGATGTCCTGCCCGACCACCAACGGCGTGGGCCTCGGCATCGGCAGCAATCCATGTTTCCCCTATCTCCAGTATATCGAATGGATTTCAAACATAGACGAGTCCAACTACGACGGGATGCAAGTGACTTTGACACAACGCGCATCCCACGGTCTATCCTTCACCGCCGGTTATACCTACTCGCATGCCTTGGACGATAACGGCGACAATGAAGGCAATGGCTTGCATACCCCGCAGGTCTCCAGCAACCCATCCGCTCTTTACGCCAACAGTGATTTCGACATCCGGCATCGCTTCACCTTCTCCTTAAACTACGCCATTCCCGGTAGAAAGGGCTTTGCACAGATGCTCGAAGGCTGGTCCATCAATTCCATCGTGACTTTGGAAAGCGGTTCCCCATGGGGAGTCAACGATCAAACCAGCGATTTCACCGGGACCGGCGAGTCAGGAAACCCGCTCGGGGACATTGGCGAACCCTGGTATTTCTTCGGCAACGCCTCGGACTTCACGCCCGTCCACGGATGGACCGACACCAATGGCGGCTACCTAAATGGAGGAGGCGGCGTTCCTTATTTCGGCGGCACGAGCAACGCAACATGTATGGCCAAAGCCGCTTCGATCAGTCCGCTAGCTGTGGCTTCGCTCAGCAATAACGGTTGCTACGCCGTCGGCAACTCGGTCTTGATCCCCGGCGCTTACGGCAGCGCGGGCCCAACCCTTCGCAATATTTTCCGCGACGACGGCTTTAGGAACCTGGACTTGTCTGTGACCAAGGCGTTCCGGTTTAATGAACGCCTAAGCGCCGAGTTCAAGGCCGAGATCTTCAACGTATTCAATACCCCCTGGTTTGCCAATCCGTACGGCGGTCCGGGAGGCCAAGCCGTCGATCCCACCGCACAACCGTTCGGTTTCGTTGGTTTGACGCCGGACACGCAAGCTTCGAACCCCGTGCTGGGCTCCGGCGGCGCACGCGCGATGCAATTGGGCCTGAAGCTAAACTTTTAACCCGATCCTCACGGATCGGTTGAAAAAAAAGGCCGTCCCGCAGGGACGGCCTTTTTGTAGGACGGGCTTCAGCCTGTCTTCTTTTTTCTATGGCGCGCGCAAAAATCAAAACCGACAGGCTGAAGCCCGCCCCACTTAACTCTCCGCCCCCAGCATCTTCGCCGCCCAATCGGGAAACACCACGGGCCGCGACAGTCTTGGCCCGCCCGCATTGGCAGCCTGCACGTGCCCCGTACCCTCGACCATGTCGCGCTTGGAATTCTTGGCAGCCTCGTAGAGGCGCAGCGCTCCCGCCGGGTCCATGATGCGGTCGTCCTTGCTGTAGCCGATCAGCATGGGGGCTTCGATCTTTTCCGCCCTTCCCTCCGCGAGGTTATAATCGGCAAGTTTCTTCCGCGCGTCGCCCAAGTCCCGCGCGCCGACGATCCAGCGCACGCGCTCTTGAATGGGCGGATAGTATTCGAACAAATCCGATCGCAGATCGAAGGAGCCGCTGCTCATGAACGCAGCCTTGATTCTCTTCTCGCCGCTGGCGGCGCGCGGCACGCCGTATCCGCCCATGCTGATTCCCTGCATGCCGACGCGCGTTGCGTCCACATCGGGGCGCGTCTCGAGATAATCGATCAAGGCTTTCGCGATCCGGTCGGTATCCGGCGGGAGGTGCAGATCGTGCAAGCGCATCGCGCCGCCTTGCCCTGGGAAATCGACGGCCAGGTACGCCATGCCTCGCGCGGTGTAGGCGGCGCCGCCCAGGATCGTCGCTTCGGCCATGGTGTCCGCGCCCTGGAACGGAATCACCACCGGAAACTTTTTCCCTTGCGGGTTGTTGGGTTTCCTGAAATAACCATCCAACATTTTATCTTCATAGTTAATCTGCACGCGCTCGAACGGCGGGCGAGTCATCTTCCAGGCCTTGTCAAACGTGTCCCGCATCTTTTTGTACGTCGCCAGCATGCGTGGCTCGTCGACCGGCTGCGGCCAGCATGCTTCCCGGTAAAAAGTCGACGCCTTGAGATAATATTCGTTGGCCGTGACCTTGTACCCCTCGCCGGCAAATTTTTCGGCCATCTCCTCGTTCCTCTCGGCCACGCGCGTCCATTCCACGATCCACGATTCCAGATCGAACGGCTTCATTCGCTGCGCCACTTCGAGCGCGTCCGGATCGCTCGTGTAGATCGATTGCGTCAGCCGAATCTCGAGCTGGCCGCCTCCCTGCAACCCTTTGCCGGTATAGAGCTCTTCCTCCGCGCGGCCGCCCACCGCGCCTTTCTTTCCTCCTTCGCCGCCGGCATCCTGCGCCAGCGCATTCGAGCTGAGCGCCTTGCTCATCAGGGGAATTCCAGCCGCCGCCAGGCCCCACTTGACCAAGCCTCTCCGGCTTACGTTCAATAAAGAATCCATGTTCTCGCCTCCATTCCTCGCGCGGATTTCGAAATCGGGAAAGGACCCTGCGCACCCTGCCGGGCCATATGCAGTAAGACTGCGCCCGAAGGAGAGCACGTTTCAAGCATTTTCGGCCGCCGCCCCCCTAATCCAGGATTCGTAATGCACAGCGGATGAATCGCGAGAAAATCCCTCCCCTTAGAATTTGTTGCAACGGCGCGCGGCGAAAGGGCATCATAGATGCAACGGCGCATTGCCCGGAAGACGCCGTCCAATTCGAACCGTCGAGAGGTGCTTCCGTGAAACCCAGGACCGTTTTTCTCCTCGCGTTGCTGATCGCTTTCCCGCTGATTTCCGGCCCGGCCTGGGCCCACCACTCGATGTCCATGTACGACCGCGACAAACAAGTCACATTCAAGGCCATCATCACGCAATTCGAATTTGCCAATCCGCACGCGCATATCACCTTCACCGTCGCCGGCGAGAACGGCAACATCCAGACCTGGACGGCCGAAGGCCCCGGTCCCAACCGCCTGGCCGATCGCGGCTGGACCAAAGACACGCTCAAACCGGGCGATCAGGTCACCATCGTCGGCAACCCCAACAAGGACGGTTCAACCACCATGCGCTTCGTGAAAGTGACGCTCCCCAACGGCCAGGAACTCGAAGCCCGCCCGCGCGGTCAGTAGCACAGCCACTCTTGGCTGTGCGGTTTTCTGAACGTCAGCATATCGGTGATGCGCTAGAGCCCCAAGCCCGCACAGCCGGGAGTGCCTGTGCCACCAAAACGAAATAGCGCCCTCTCTCTTCCACCGCAAGTTGCAACCGTGGATTGTCTCCTTCGCTCTTTGCCATTCCAATTGGGCGAGTCCATTGCATGCCAGGCGCAAGCGGCCTATAATGCGCGGCCATTGCGGTCCATGTTGGAGATTCCTGCAAAATCGCCCCAACTTCAAAAGGAGAAGCAAAATGGCTTCGAACACCGTACTGTTTGGTTGGAACCGGTCCATTCCCGGCCGCGAAAAACTGAGCGGGCAACACTTCAACGAGTTTGTAAGTTACCTGGGCGGCCTCCAGCAAAAAGGCTCGATTCAATCTTTTGAAACCGTCTTCCTCGATTCCCACGGAGGAGACTTGAACGGTTTTTTCCTGATCAAAGGCGAGCCTGCAAAACTGGACGCGCTGCTCTCCACCACCGAATGGACCACCCATATCGTTCGCGCATCCCTGCACCTCGATAGCGCCGGTGTCGTTCGCGGCGTGACGGGAAACGCGGCCATGGAAAGAATGACTCTCTGGACCGGCCTCATCCCGTCCTGAAAATCGGGAAAGAGTGGAAGGAGTTGGCGGCATTCGTCGATTTCCCCGCCAATGCCGCCAACACAACGAGGCAGCCCTTCCGGAATGCGGTAAACCAAAAACAGTATGTTACCAATTAATTTAATATATGTATGGTTTATGTTAACCCATCAACCCACGCGGAAGATGAGGCATTTGCATGTGAGAAGAGGAGTGGAACAGCGGATGACTGCAACGTAAAAATGCATTCCCTCGTCTACAGGGCTACAGCTTCGGCTCGCTCAATATGCCCAAGGACATGATTCTTCTCAATTGCTGCTTCCGCCGTATGCGCTTAAAGTCGGGATCCCGCAACCTTTCCTCATGCTTCAAGTAGCACTCCATAAAACCGCCCAGATAATTCAATCCTTTGATGGGACCGGTGGCAGCTACTTTTACCGTTTTCAAAAGAACGAACAGAGGATGGCTCCAAGTGTAATATTCGCCTTTCCCGCGCTTCCAATAAATCTCCCTTGCCGACAGCCCTTCTCCTGTCGGACGCTTATGAATCACGCGATTCTCAAGGAAACTTGTGGTTTTCCAGCCATACTTCCAAGCCACCACTTCGTCGATGGTGTCCCATCCCATGCAGGTGTGCAGGCTCCCAATCTGGTCCAGGCACTCCCTCCGGTACATCTTCAGCCCGCCGCGCACGTGGTACTTAGGAACCTTCTCCAATACCAATCTGCCCTTCTTCTCGATGTACAAGCCGCCGCCGGCAATTCCGAGTTTCTTGTCGCTGGAAAATTCGTCCAAGATTCTTGCGATATAGTCGGGGCGAAATTCAAGGTCCGCGTCAAATCGAGCCAGAAAATCGTAGGGGTAAGCCTGGATCACGTTGAGGGTCTGCTGAATCACGCCTTCCCCGCCGGGCTTGCGCTCCGTCCGGCTCGCCAGGCGTACCAACTCGATAAATTCATATTTTTGCACATATGTCCGGACAATTTCCGGCGTCCGGTCCGTGGAACCATCATCCACGATTAACCAGTGCCCCGGCCGAATCGTCTGCGCCGCAATGGATTCGATCATCCGGCCAATAAACTTCTCTTCGTTGTGAACCGGGCTGATCAGAACATATGTCGGCGGCCGGGGGGCAGATAGTCTTTCCTCAGTGCGGGCAGCGCGTGAGGGCAAACTCACGCTGGCCGCGTTTTCTTCCTTCAGTTTGGGCATTTCTATTTATCCCACGTGCCGGTAGACACGCCTGCTAAGTGTAAGGAGGCCCCACGATCCTAGTTTAAATTCATTCTATGGTAGGTGGGCAGCGCCAAACAGAACTGTTCTCTAAGAGTAACGACCTGAGTCATTTACGAAAAATTTATGTGCGCGGGATACACGCGCATCCCTGCGAACGCGCTGCGATCGTCAAGGAATGAAACGTAGCTCCAAATGAAAACTTCATCGTGTTCTGGTTGCCCGCTCAGGGGCTTACGTCCCCCCGCGACGTGCGGCCCCGGCGTCTGCTCCAAGGCCCGTGAATTCCTTCTCCCATGAGTCGGCCTGCTGCGCGGAAATGGGGCGGTTTCTTCCGAAGCGGAACCGATGTATAATGGTCTCAGTGACCTAGCTTGTTCACTGGAAGTGGCGACCGCAACGATGGCGAAACTCAACTTTACCCTAAACGGAAAACGCACCACGTGCTCGTATGAGCCGGGGATGCACTTCCTCGAAGTGTTGCGCGAGGAGTGCGGCATCGTGTCGCCAAAAAACGGCTGCGCCCCCGAGGGCATGTGCGGCTGCTGCACGATCCTGGTGGATGGGCGGCCGGCGCTTTCTTGTTTGCGGAAGCCGGAACAGATGGAAGGGCGCGATGTGGTGACGCTCGAGGGCGTCCCGGAAGACATGCGCGAATTGCTGGGCGAAGCGTTCGTGCTGGAAGGCGGAGTGCAGTGCGGCTTCTGCATCCCCGGCATTGTGGTGCGCGCTTCATCAATGTTGCGGCAAGGCTGCACGGACGATCGCGAAGCGGTGAAGCAGGGCCTGGCCGGGCATCTCTGCCGCTGCACGGGCTATGCTCGAATCCTGGACGCCATTCAAACCGCCGGCGACGCCTGGAAAAACGGAAAACAACTGCCGCGCGAGGAACCCCGCCGCCATTCTTATTTCGGGGAAGATTTCGGATTGAGCCGCAACCCTGCGTACGCCAAGGGCAAGAGCGGAAATGGAAACGGCAAACGGAATGGGCACGGATTTGGAATCGGCGATTCCCCTTCCCGCTACCGCGGCTTCGAGCAGGCGTTAGGCGAGAAACCGTTCATCGACGACATGAGCGTTCCAGGCATGCTGCACGGCGCCATGGTGCTCAGCGAACATCCACGCGCCAAAGTTAATGCGATTGATTTGTCGGCCGCGCAAGCGATGCCAGGAGTCGTGAGAATTTTCACGGCAGCCGACGTTCCCGGCGGTCGCGGCACAGGCTTGAATTATCCCGATTTGCCCGTCTTCGTGGCCATCGGCGAAACCACCTGCTGCGTGGGAGATTTTCTGGCCATGGTGGTCGCGGACAGCGCGTTCCACGCGCGCGCGGCCGCCGATCAAGTAAGAGTCGATTACACCGTGCTCGAGCCCGTGACCGATCCGTTCGCCGCGATGGAACCGGGCGCTCCGCAAGTGCATCCCCCTGGCAACTTGTGGGTGCATGCCAATGTCCTGGACACCACCGCGTTTTCGCGCGGCGACGTGGAAGCGGCTTTCGCCCAGTCCGCCCACATCATCGAGCAGACTTGGACCACGCAGCCCATCGAACCAGCTTTTCTGGAACCGGAGGCCTGCCTGGCCATGCCCCAGGGCGATGGAATTAAATTCTACTCGCAGAGCCAAGGCTCGACCTACGACCACCAGCAAGTCGCCAGCGTTCTGAATCTGCCGCAAGAAAAAGTGGAAGTCGAGCTGGCCGCCAGCGGCGGCGCTTTCGGCGCCAAGGAAGAACTCACCATCCAGGCTCAAACCGCGCTCGCCGCGTTCCTGCTGCAGCGCCCGGTGAAGACCGTCCTTACGCGCGAACAATCGACCCAGCACCACGTCAAGCGCCACCCCATGATTCTGGAGTACAAAGTCGGCGCGGACGCGGAAGGGCATCTGCTGGCCGTGCGCGCCCGCATCGTCGGAGACACGGGAGGCTACGCGGGCACCGGCGGGAAATGCCTGTTGCGCGCGGCCTGCCATTCCTGCGGCGTCTATCGCGTTCCGAACGTGGACGTAAATTCCAAGACCGTCTTCACCAACAATCCCACGAGCGGCGCCATGCGCGGATTCGGCAGCAACCAGGCCCAGTTCGCCATGGAAGGCGTCATGGATATCCTGGCGGAAAAAGTGGGCGTCGACGGCTGGGATATCCGCATGCGCAATATCCTGAATCCCGGCGACGCTTTCGCCACCGGACAGATCATGCGGGAGAGCGTGCGCGGCATGCGCGTGGCGCTCGAATCCGTGAAAGATATTTACAAGAGCGCGAAATACGCCGGCCTCGGCTGCGGCATCAAGAGCACCGGAATCGGCAACGGCGCGATCGAAAGCGGGCACTCGATCATCCGCGTTCTCGAAGGCCCGCGCATCGAGATCCTCAACGGCTACACCGAAATGGGCCAGGGCGTTTTCACCACCGTGCGCCAGGCGGTCTGCGAAGAGACAGGCTTGTCGCCGGATATCATGTCGGTACGCTGGGACAGAGAAATTGGCGCGAAGTGCGGCGAGGCCTGGGCCTCGCGCGCCACCACGCTCAGTTGCGCCGCGGTCCAACGCGCCGGGCAAAAGCTCGCCGCCGACTTGAAGGAGCTCCCGCTCGAAAAATTAATCGGCCGCCAATACAGCGGAGAATATGTCTGCGATTTCACCACCAGGCCTGGAACTCCCGAGGCGCTGAAAAATCCGACCACGCACATGACCTTCAGCTACGCCGCTCAGCTTGTCATCCTGGATGACAACGGGCGCATGGAGCGCGTCATTGCGGCCCACGACGTCGGCCACGCCATCAACCCGAAAGCCTGCGCCGGGCAAATCGAAGGCGGCGTGCACATGGGCCTCGGCTACGCGCTCTCCGAAAATTTCACCTCCACCAACGGCGTGCCCGATTCCCTGCTCTTGCGCGACTGCGGGATTCTGGGCGCCAAGCAGACGCCGCAAATCGACGTCATCCTCATCGAAGTTCCCGATGAAGTGGGCGGCTACGGCGCCAAGGGCGCCGGCGAAATCGGACTCGTTCCCACCGCGGGAGCCGTCGCCGCCGCTCTGCATTCCTTCGATGGAATCCGCCGCTTCAACCTGCCAATGCAAGATTCCCCCGCCGCAGCCCCATCAGTCCCGAAATCCCGAAAAAAGAAGACCATCCCCGCAGCCGTGATAACCTCAGCAACAGAAAATGTCCCCGTGAATAACCGGTAGGACGGGCTTCAGCCTGTCTGGTTTTGATTCATGCGATCCTGAAACGGCAGAGAGGCCGAAGATCCCGTGTGGCAACTCGGAAATCTTTGTAGGGGACGGTTTCACAGGCTGCGGAAAAAGTCGACTTCGGAAGGATTTTAGTAGCACAGGCACTCTGCCTGTGCGCACTTCTAAACATTTAGCGCATCCACAAAGCAATCTATCGCAAAAAGCGCACAGGCAGAGTGCCTGTGCTACTTTTTCCGAAGCCTCTTCAACCGTGCCGCAACGCGCCTGAGATGTGAACGGCTTCAGCCGCTGGCAGTTCGAAGCGCCTGTTGCCACGCCAGCTCTGAAGCCCATGCAAAAGCGCTCGCCAGAAATCATTCGCGCAGCGCAAACGCAAACAAGCTGTTCCCCGAAGCGATGGTGATGTACTGCTTGCCGTCCACCTGAAAACTGATCGGCGCGGCAATAATTTCACCGCCCAGACTCTGCTTCCACAGCAGCGCCCCCGTGCGCGCATCCAGCGCCTGGAAATACCCTTCCCGGCCACCGACGAAAAGCAGGTCCGTCGCGGTGGTCAAAATGCCGCTGCTGTTCACGTCATGCATTTCGAAATGCCACTTCTTCTCGCCGGTCGCGGGATCGATCGCGACGACGCCGCCGTGGGCCAGGGCCTCGGTGTAGGTGTTGACGGGGCTCTGGCGCTGCCCTCCAGGGTTATCAGCGCCGAGTATGGGTGCGGCGTTCGCTCCGCCCGTGAAGCGGGTGCCTTCCTTGAATTCAGCTTCCGTGCCCTCGAAAATCGTGGAGTAGTCTTCCCAAGTTGAAAGATAGAACAGCCCAGTGCTTGGGCTGAACGACGGGGAATACCAGTTCGTCCCGCCCTGGATGCCCGGAAAGGTCGGCACGCCGGCCGGCTGCGGCGTGATCATGGGCCGGCCGTTGGCGTCGAGACCGCTCGCCCAATTGACCTTGACGAATGGCTTGCCGCTGAGAAATTTGCCCGTGCTGCGGTCCAAAACATAGAAGAAGCCGTTGCGATTGCCCCAGAACATCAACTTGCGCGGGCTGCCATTCCAATTGGTATTGGCCAGCACAGGAACTTGCACCGAGTCATAGTCATACGGATCGTGCGGCGAGAATTGGAAGTACCATTTCATTTTGCCGGTGTCGGCGTCCAGAGCCAGCACGGAATCCGAGTAGAGGTTATCGCCAAGCCGCTGAGAAGGGTTGAAATCCGGCCCGGGATTTCCGGTGCCCCAATAGGTCAAATTCAAATCGGGGTCGTAAGAACCGGTCATCCAGACAGCGGCGCCGCCGTGTTCCCAATCGAGTCCACGCCAGCTATCGTGGCCGGGCTGATCGGCATCGGGAATCGTATAGGATTTCCACTCTTCCTTGCCGGTCCGCGCTTCGTAGGCGGCGATGAATCCGCGAATGCCATATTCGCCTCCCGCGACGCCCACGATCACTTTGTCCTTTACCACGAGTGGCGCCATCGTCATAGCATAGCCGGCGGCGGGATCGGCCACCTTCACGCTCCAGAGCGCGTGGCCGTCCTTGTCGTCCACGGCGACGAGATGCGCGTCGACGGTCGCCATGTAGAGCGTGTCTCCGAGGATGGCCAGGCCGCGATTCACGACGCCGCAGCAGGGCCGGGCGGAGGGAGACGGAGTGTAGTGGTAGACCCAGAAGGCCCGGCCCGTCTTCGCGTCCAACGCCACGATATCGTTGGGCGATTGCGTGAGGTACATGATGCCGTCGACGACCAGCGGCGTAGTCTCAAATTTCTGCAGGGACTGCGCCTGGAACACCCATTTCAGCTCGAGGTTCTTCACGTTTGCGGTGTCGACTTGTTTCAATAAACTATGGCGTTGGCTGGTATAGCCGCCGGAATACGTCAGCCAGTTCTGCGGCTCATCGTTCGCGTGCTGCAGGCGCTCGGGGGTTACCTGCGCTCGGGCCGCGAAAGGTATCAGCAAAGCGAGAAGCAAGAAAAAGGACATGCGCCGTGAGAGATTCATTTCACACCTTTCAAGGAAAGAAGGTAAGCCTCCAGGTCGGCCAGCTCCTGGGCGCTGAACTTGTCTTTATAAGATGGCATGGGCGTGGTCTTCAGGACGGTAAATTCGCGCAGGTCCGCTTTCGAGAGAGAAACCAGTCGCTCTTGCTCGTCGATGAGTTGCACAGTGTACGTGTCTTCGTTGAGGCGGCGGCCGTTAATCGTTCTTCCGTCCTTGGTCACAACGTGCACCGATCGGTTGACCGGCAGCATCGTGCCGGCCGGATCCAGAAGCGTTCGATGAAGCAAGTCGGCCGTGCGAAGCACGCCGATGTCGCCCAAGTCGGGAGCGACGCGCGGGCCACGACCGTTGACGGCATGGCAACTCGCGCAGTTGCCCGCCCCTGCGAACAGAGCCTGCCCGCGAGCCACATTGCCAACCAGGAGGCCGCTCCCATTAAAACTGTTCATGTTGCGAAGGTAAGAGACGATGCCTGTCATTTCCGATGCCCCGAAGGTGAACGGCTGCATCGCCGTGCCAGGCACCCCGCTGGCGATCGTGGCCCGCAGGTCATTGTCGGTAACCACGCGCTTGAACGTCCCCGCGCGAAAATTCACGCCAGGTATCTGATCGCCGGACGCGCCGTGGCACGCGCTGCATTGCGTAGCGAAGATCTGCGCGCCGTACTGAATGTCAGCCTGAAAATATTCCGGGGCGCGATCCTGCCCTTGGGCGAACGCGGCTGGTCCGCGAAGGAGAAAAAAGGCACACACGATTACCAACAGCAACACCAGGCGGAATGACAAAAACCGATTTCTCACGTAAAGACCCCCGCGCAACACGGATTTCCCTACCGCGCAATTTAAGTTGACTTCGAAGCGCTGAATATACACCCGGCGGGCGCCGTTTAGAAAGCTGGTAATTGGATTTTACTTCGCGGCGGGTTTCATGGCTGCGCTCGTTTCCTTGCCTTGAGCTTTTTACTTATCGTCCGAACGCTAGGCCGCAATGCCCGCTTTGGCTTCGGGTCGCCCGTCGAAGCCTTCTCAACGTCTCCGCCCCCATCACGGGCGATATCGGCAAGCGAACGCCGGCTCAACACGGAGCGAGGCTCTTCCTCCTCGATGTCCCTCGTGGAAGCGTACTTGTCGCGATGCTTGATCAACAGCCAGGATTTGTCCGCCTTGCTTCCGAACCCACGCGTGCGAACCAGCACCCAGGAACCCTGCAGCTTTTCCCCATGCAGCGTGAATTTCAAATCGCCCTTTTTCAGAGCGTTCTCAACAATCTCGCTCTCCGGCGTCCATTCTCCTTTATCCCAGACCATCACCGTCCCGCCGCCATATTCGCCCTCGGGGATGACGCCTTCAAATCCGCCGTACTCCAGAGGATGATCCTCCACTTGCATGGCCAGCCGTTTGACGGAAGGATCGAGCGACGGCCCCTTGGGAACCGCCCACGAGAGCAACACCCCGTTGAATTCCAGCCTGAAATCATAGTGCAATTGCGTGGCGCGATGTTTTTGAATAACAAATTGCAAGGGGTCTTTGGAAGCCCGCGACACGCCGGGTTTTCCGGAAGGCTCCGGCGAGATTCCGAAATTGCGTTTGTTTCGATATTTTTCGAGGGACACGACTGTATTCTCCACTTATACATGCAACGCGATCCGTAGATGGGCGCGCTTGGAGCCGGGGCTAACTCTTCTTCTTCGGCACCTTGGCGCCTTTCTTGCGCGCCTCGGAAAGGCCGATGGCAATCGCTTGCTTCCGGCTGGTAACCTTTCCGCCCTTCCCCGCTTTCCCCGAAAGCAGCGTCCCCTTCTTTTCCTTTTCCAACGCTCTCTTCACACTCTCCGCAGCAGCCTTGCCGTATTTGGCCATGGGATTTGCTCCTTCCCAAACATCAGGCGTGAGAAACTGTAAGGCATCTTCACTCCACCCCGCAAAATGATCGCTCATGTTAGCAAACATCTCGCCCAACTGCTCATTCCCATATTCAGAAACACGAGCCAATCCTGAAGGACAACGTTCCGGCGACTCTTGACCATACGGGGTGAAATACAAATCTCCGTCCGGATCGCGTCGTAATGTAAAGAATTGTAAACGTTCGCTTGGGAATGTATATAACTCTTGACAACCAATGACACCCATAGTAGCAAGTGGGGCAAGTTCGGTTGCTCATTCCGTCATTCATTCGGGGTTGTCGGGTCACGCTCATAGGTTCCAAAGTTAGATCGATAAATACCTTCTCGTAGTTCTGGATTCATCGGGCCAAGTTTGTGGGTTCCCGGGCCAAGTCAAAAACCATTCTTCCTGTGGAAGTGTGGTTTTAGCATCTTCTATTGTCCTGACAACTAAGGAGGAGCTAAAAAATGGGTGGTACTAGGGGTGTGTCTGCATTGGGGTGGCGTTTGACGGGTGTGGTATTCCTCGTTGTGATTCTGGCTGTGGTTCCTGCATTCGCGCAAACTTCGCAATCGATCCTGGGGACAGTCAAGGACGCGTCCGGCGCCGTGGTGGCCGGTGCAACCATCACCGTCCACAACACCGAAACGGACCTCACGCGAACGCTTTCCACTGGGGAAGACGGAGGGTATCGTTTCGCGGGATTGCCCGTCGGCCACTATGACGTGACGACCGAAAAGGGCGGCTTCAAGAACTCGACGCAGAGGGGCATCGTCCTCGATGTGTCGCAGGAAGTGGTAATCAATGTCTCGCTCGTAGTGGGAGCTGCGAACCAGACCGTGGAGGTCACAGGCGAGGCGCCTGTGGTCAACACCACCAGCGGCACGCTGGGCGGCTTGGTGAACGAAGAGAAAATGGCCGATTTGCCCCTGAACGGCCGCAACTATCTCGATCTGACACTTCTGCAGACGGGGGTTTCGCAGGATTCAGTTGTGCTTAACCTTGGCGGGGGAACGTCGGGCCTCATCTACAGCAGCAATGGCGCGCCGATCAACTCCAACAACTTTCTTCTCGACGGAACTCCCTTGCAGAGTATCTTCGGCTTCAACAGTGCCTCGATTGCCGGCGCAACCCTTGGCGTGGACGGCATCCGCGAATACAAAGTGGTCACCAATGCCTTCAGCGCCGAATACGGCATGAGCATGGGCAGCCAGATGACCATCGTGTCCAAGGGCGGCAGCAACCAGTTCCACGGCGATGTGTTTGATTACCTGCGGAACCGGGTGATGGACGCGAGGAATTTCTTCGATACTTCTCAGGTAGATTGCCTGCAATCTGGTGGTACCACCTCGACCTGCCCGCGCAGCCCAGTCTATCAGCGGAACAACTTCGGCGGCGCTTTCGGCGGACCGATCAAGAAAGACAAGACGTTTTTCTGGGGTGTGTTCGAAGGATTGAGGCAATTGAAAGGAAACCCGATCATCACCAAGGGGCCCCCAGAAGCCTGTGTGGCTGCCGGCACGACCGCACCCTACACCGTGACCAGCGCAGAATGCGGCGGTGCAAGCGTACCCTTCCCGAACAACGCGCCCATTACAGTACCGCTAAATGTGAGACCTCTTCTGGCGCTCTATGACCAAGCCGACAGCATCTACACGCTAAAGGAACCCGATGCCGAGTACTTCGGGCAGATGCGCGTCGACCAAAACTTCTCAAGCGCCGACAGCGGATTCGCCCGCTACACGATTGAAAACTCTGCCGAAATTGTTCCCCCTCCGGGAAATGGTGCCACGCCGTACGGGTTCAGGGAGTTCCAGGACAATTGGCAAAGCCGCAGCCAGTATATAACCGTCGGTGAGAACCATATCTTCACGCCGGCTCTGCTCAACTCGGCGCGGCTGTCATTTAGCCGGACGAGCGTGCCCACCAATTACATTTCGCAGGATTCGACCACAGGCGTCAATCCCTCCAGCTGCACCGCCGTTGCGGGTGGTGCCCCGGAGGGTGGGACCTGTACCCCCGGTACTGACGTTTCGTTCATCGGCGGAGGGCAGCCCATGGGCATTGTCGCCATCGGGACGGGCAGCGGGCCGGGGGACTCCACTTACACCTCGATGGGTCCGGACTTTCCCAGCCCCAACTACCACCTGCAGAACTACTGGAGTTTGGGTGACGACATCTTCTACACCAGAGGAAAACATGCGCTGAAATTTGGCGTTCTGCTCAACCGCGTCCAGTTAATCGTGGGCGAAATCGTTTTTGCCCGCGGCTTGATCGATTATAGTAACGCATGTGCGTACAACCAAGTTGGTGGCCAGACGATTGACCCAACGGGGCTCGTCTGCTTCCTCGAAAACCAGCCCGCGACCGAGCTCGCGGCAATTCCTGGCGGAGTCCCGCGGCGCCATTTCCGATTTGAAACCTACGGTTTCTATGGACAAGACGATTGGCGCGCAACAAAGAAACTTACTCTCAACTTGGGCTTGCGCTATGAATTCAATACCATCCCGGAGGAAACTTCCGGCGACCAAACTTTCCTGGCCGATCCCGAGTCGAGTTCACAGGTTCAAGCGGGTCCATTTACGAATAACCCCTCGCGCAAGAACTTCAGCCCGCGGGTTGGATTCGCCTACGATCCTTTCGGCGACGGCAAGACCTCTATCCGAGGAGCCTTCGGCGTTTACTACGACATATCGTCGATTGGCATGACCATGTTCGGACAAGTTGTGGGCGATCCTTCGACGCCTAACGGGACTCCTCCGGGCCGCGCCCTCAACCTTTGCGGAGGCGGGCCATGCATCAATTCGGGTTTCTATCCCGGGTTCATTTTGTCGTCAAACGACGTGGGCACATTTACGCCGGCGGCGTCTGCACCCTACTTCCCGAACCCCGGCTCAACTCCCACGTTCGCCGGATATGCCCCGCTTCCACCGCTCAATTTGATCGATCACACGATCCAGCAGCCCTATATGATGCAGTGGAATCTCACGATCGATCGTCAGTTGCCTGGCAACTTTGGCCTGTCGGTATCGTACGTGGGTACCCGCGGAGAGCATCTCTGGGGTGTTTCAGACGCGAATCCTTGCCAGCCCACGAACGTTGCCGGATACACGACGCCCAACTGGGTCAACGTAGGTAACTTGGAGTGCCCGAATGGAGCCGATGACAACACTTATAACAATGTGAATTCCTCGACGGGTCCGGATACGCCGTGTGTCATGAACTCCCTCGGCTTCGGCTTTCCGGTTACTGGTGATGATGGCAGGCATAATTGCGCCCTCAGCTCCGACAGCCAAATCAACACGCAATCACGCTCCTGGTACGACGCTCTTCAGGTGACCCTGAATAAAAAGCTGTCGCACGGCCTGGAGCTCCAGAGCGCCTACACTTACTCGCAGAGTCTGGACACCGCCCAGGGTCAAATTTTCATTTATGGCGAACCTCGCACGCCGGGCGCGCCCCTGAACTATGACAAGGGACGCTCCGTGGTGAACGCTCCCCAGAACTGGCGATTCAACGCCCTCTACCACTTCCCGACCTGGAATGCCGACGGCTTCGCGCCAAAACTGGTGAATGGCTGGTGGATGGGGAACATTATTTCCATTCAGAGCGGCTACGCCATCACTCCCTCAGCTGCCGGCGATCCCGAACTCAACGATTTGGCAGGTCCTAGCGGCATCGGTGGCGGCGCGTTTGAGCACCCCGATTACGTGACGTCGGCGAATCTGGCGGCGGCTCTAGTAAGCAATCCCAATGCTGTTGTCTACAATCCCAAAACAGTGATCCTGCACAACCCAAACGAGTGGTTTAACGTCAACATGTTCACTAACTCGCCCCTCGGGGTGCTGGGCGATGTGGCCCGGGGCGCACTGACCGGCCCTGACTTGATCAATTGGGATTTCTCGATGAATAAGGACACCAAGCTCGGATTCCTCGGCGAAGCTGGGAATCTCCAGTTCCGCGCGGAGATTTTCAACATTCTCAACCATGCAAACTTCGTCAATAATCCGATCAATGGAAATGGGATCGTTGGCCAAGGCGCCGGTGCTCTCAGCGTGGCGCGGGACGGCCGGGACATCCAACTGGCTTTGAAGATTAACTTCTGAGCGCGTTGGTTGCTTTTAGTCTGGACACACGTTTCGGCAGCGGGCCGGTTCAGCCCGGCCCGTTGCCCCGATTTTTATCAATCCTTGGGGATGTTCGGGCCGGAGCGAATTCGAGGATATGCTCCAGGGCTCAGGCTTAGCAGCGGGGCGTACTTGGCATGAGATCGTTGGAAATGATCGGATAGCCAAATTTGCAGCCTCGATCCTTGAGGGATCGCGGCTCTCGAAAGGAGAAAGCGTATGTGAATCAAGCTCAGATTCCCAGCTCGGGGCTCTGAGCAAACAATTTAGGGATCGCGCTTCACGCACTACCGCAATCGCTTTCGACGCATCCCGCCTCGGTGGGGTGCCTGTTACGTGTGTAAAGATTTGTAAATCTGCGCCCTTTTCCCCCTCCCAGCCTTGACGACCAATACCCCCTATGGTACGAATCCCCCCACGGGGTTTGTCTTTTTAAAATTGCAAGTAGGCTTTGGGGCGGGATCGAACCTCTTCAGGTAGTCACCGTACTGGAGTTTCAAGATCTTGTTTCATGCCAAAGGAGAGTCAATGGGTGGGGTGAAATGGCGTGGTTTCAAAAGCTGTGCTGTGGGTTGCAAATTCCTCGGGCAATTCCTGCTGATTGCGGCGCTGGTTTCAGGGGTGGCGTTCGCTCAGACTTCGCAAACGATCCTGGGAACGGTGAAGGACACTTCCGGCGGCGTAGTGGCCGGCGCGAATGTCACCGTCCGCAACACGGAAACCCAACTTACGCGTACGATTGCAACAGGGGATGATGGGGCCTTTCGCATTTCGGGTTTGCCGGCCGGGCACTACGACGTGACGGCCGACAAAAGCGGCTTCAAAACCTCGACGCAGAGAGGTGTCGTAGTCGATGTGTCGCAGGAAGTCGTGACAAATTTTTCGCTCGAAGTGGGCGCTTCGACCCAGACCGTTGAGGTCACCGGCGAAGCCCCAGTAGTCAACACAACAAGCGGCACGCTGGGCGGATTGGTGAACGAAGAGAAACTCGCCGAGCTGCCATTGAATGGCCGCGATTATCTCGACCTGACCCTCCTGCAAGCCGGCGTCACGCAGACTAGTTCTGTGGTCAATTTGGGCGGCGGAACGCAAGGCGTCATCTACAGCAGCAACGGCGCGCCCATCCGTTCGAATAACTTCCTCATTGACGGCGCACCCATGCAGAACATTTTCGGATTCAACGCCGCTTCGGCCTCCGGCTCGACGCTGGGCCTGGACGGTATCCGCGAATATAAGGTCATCACCAGCGCCTTCCCTGCCGAATACGGCATGACCATGGGCAGCCAGATGACAATCGTCTCCAAGGGCGGCAGCAACCAGTTCCACGGCGACGCGTTCGAATACCTGCGCAACAGGGTGATGGACGCGAGGAATTTCTTCGATACTTCTCAAGCAGACTGCTTACTTGACGGCAATGCTTTATCGTCCTGCCCTCGAAGCCCCGTGTATCAGCGGAATAACTTCGGCGGCGCCTTCGGCGGCCCGATCAAGAAGGACAAGACGTTCTTCTGGGGCGTGTATGAAGGCTTGCGACAAGTGAAGGGCAATCCGGTCATTACCCGAGGAGTTTCCGCCCAGTGCGTGGCCGAAGGCCTGTCGGCCACAGCCGGCAATGTCACTATTCCCGGGAATGGCCCCCAAACCTACACGGTGCCTGGGGGCAACACCATTAATAACCTGTGCGACCCGGCACTCCCGGCAACTGGCCCCAATTCGACCATTACGGTAAGCCCAGTCATACAGCCTTACCTGGCACTCTATGATCCTCTGGACTCCACATACACACAGATTTCACCCACCAGTGTGAATTACGGGCAGATGCGCGTCGATCAGAATTTTGGGACGAATGACAACGCCTTCGTCCGCTACACCATCGATCAGGCTGCCGAAACGGTCCCGCCTCCGGGGGATGGCGGCACACCTTATGGATTCAAGGAATTCCAGGATTCCTGGACCAGCCGGGACCAGTACATTACCGTCTCCGAGAACCATACCTTTTCGGCAAACGTATTGAATTCTGTCCGATTGTCGTTTAGCAGAACTAATATCCCGACCAACTACATAAACGAAACCTCCGCCTCGGGGGTAGCGACGAACGGCTCAAACGTCTCCTTTGAAGGCAATGGAAATCCCGTGGGGCTCATCGTCATCGGAGCGGCTGCTACGGGAGGCGGGTCGGCGCTCACTACCATGGGGCCGGATTTTGCCAGCCCGAATTATCACTTGCAGAATTACTGGAGCTTGGGCGACGACCTCTTCTACACCAAAGGGAAACATGGGTTCAAGTTCGGCTTTTTGGGCAACCGAATCCAAATCGTCGACGGAGAGCCCGTCTTCGGCCGTGGTGTGGTGGACTTTATCGGTTGCGCACCCGGCATGTTCGGCGGTGCTGGGGTGGGCGATGCGCTCGATTGTTTCCTCGGAAACGATCCGACATTAACCATGGACGCATTGCCAGCACTTGGGCGGCGTGACTACCGTTATGAGACCTATGGCTTTTATGCGCAGGATGACTGGCGCACCACGTCCAGACTGACGTTGAATCTGGGCTTGCGGTACGAATTCAACACCACAATGAATGAAACTAACGGCAATCAGACCGCATTGCTGACCCCTCTGTCCCCAACACTGACACCCGGGCCGCTCATGACAAATCCGTCCCTCCACAATTTCAGCCCACGTGTCGGGTTTGCCTATGATCCGTTTGGCAAAGGAAAAACCGCCATTCGGGGAGCGTTCGGCATGTACTACGACATTTCGACGATCGGTGACACGACCTTCGGAGAAACCGTGGGCGACCCTCCCTACCGCGATACGAACGGGTTTAATCCTGCCCCCGCAGGTTTCACCATGGCGCCCGGCTGGATCAATAACCCTGCCTATGGCGGTATTTTCACGCCATTGGTCCCATGCGTCGGCGTTTCTAACGCCACCCCTTGCCCCACTGCATTCCCCGCCCCAGGCGCAACGAACACGTTCCCGGGGTACGAACCCTACGCCAGCTTTGGTTCGCTTCAATATACCCAACACCAACCGTACGTCATGCAGTGGAACCTGTCGGTTGATCAACAATTGCCTGGCGGCATAGGGTTGACAGTGTCCTACGTTGGCACCCGCGGAGATCACCTCTGGACGGACTCGGATGAGAATCCCTGCCAACCCACGAATGCACCTGGGAGTCAGACTCTTGACGGCGATGTGATTCCCAACACGTCCATCAATTGGGTAAGCGCCGCCCAGGCGGAGTGCCCGGCGGGATATGACAATGCCACGTATCACAACAACAGCACGCTACCCGCGGGTACGGTGGCCACAACTTCAGGCCAACCTTGCCCAGCCTATACCTTCGTAGGGGGGGTTGCGACTGCTTCCCCGTATGGCTTCAGCACTGGTCCGGCCGGCGCCTCCAATGACGGCAGGTACAACTGCAGCTTCGGCGGCGAGGAACAGATCGAGACAACCGCGAAATCCTGGTACGACGCCCTTCAGGTTACCTTGAATAAAAAGCTAGGGCACGGCCTGGAATTCCAGAGTTCTTACACTTGGTCGAAGGAGCTGGATACCACCAGCGGCCAAATCTTTATCGATGGTGAGATTCGTACCCCGGCGACCCCACTGAACTTCGACAAGGGCCCCGGGATCACGAATTCCGCCCAAAACTGGCGCTTAAACGTCCTCTATCACTTTGGGACGTGGAAGTCCGATAGTTTAATCGCAAAATTCACCCGTGGCTGGTGGATGGGGAACATCATTTCCGTCCAGAGTGGATATAGCTTCACGCCCTCTGATACCGCGGATAATGAAGAGAACACGCTCTCACACAATAACGGCGGCTACGAACGCCCCGATTATGTGACCACCGCCAATCTCCAGTATGCGTTGTCGCAAAATCCCAACGCTGTCGTCTATAACCCCAACACCGTTTACACCAAACAGGCCACACAGTGGTTCAACCCTAATATGTTTACACTCGTGCCGCCGGGAGATCTGCCCACTGTGGCGCGGGGTTCCCTGATTGGTCCGGGCCTCGTCGATTGGGATTTCTCGCTAAACAAAGACACCAGGATTGGATGGCTTGGCGAAGCAGGCAATCTCCAATTTCGCGCGGAGATATTTAACGTCGCCAACCACCCGAACTACGTTCCGAACGTGGCCACCGGTAACGGTATCGATAGCAGCTGCGGCACGATCGGCAACTCGGGTTCCTGTCAGGGCGCCGGGGCGCTGTTCACTGCCCGGGACGGCCGCGACATTCAACTGGCTCTGAAGTTGAACTTCTAGGCTCGTTGGACTGGCGGTTCGATGCACTTTCCGGAAGGGGGCCAGCTTCGGCTGGCCCCCTTTCGTTTTTCGTAAAGCATTTTCCCCGCGCCGATAGCTGACCTTGCTGCAGAAAAAGTCCACCCGCCTTATCTCCGCCAGGAGCACGTTCCCGCCGAGAATTTCCCCACCGGCTTGTCATTGCAAACGCAAGGCGTTTGATTCAGAGGACACACTGAGAAAAACGGAGGGATGCTTGGCGGCGATTGGACGGCACTGCGCGTACAACGCAGGACGGCAGGCACGGCGTGGCGCGGCAGCGGTGCGCGGGGTACGGTGGAAATGCGCGCATCATAATTGGAGATTTGAAATTTGAGATTTGAAATGGGATTTGAAATGCGAGATCAGAGATTTCAGATTCGTGACTTATGGCTTGTGATTTGAAATTCGGGACCGGCCATTTTTGATCCGCGCAAATCCGTGTCTGCAACCGTTCATGCGGACTATGGTTTTCACGGGTCACGGGTCACCAGCCACGCGGTCCAAGCCGCTGCGTGCCGAATCGGCGGAATCCGCGCAGGCTACTGCGGCACGGGCAATTCGGTTCCGTCGGCCAGGACAATTTTGCGCAGGCGCATGCAGGTGTCGGCATTCTTGCAGCGGTTGCCTTCCACGAGTTGCAGTTCCATGCCGGGTTTCAGGGAGTCCTTGGTCCAGCCGAGGCGGAACAGGATGTTGGGCGTGGTGCCCTCGGCATGCCAGTGTTCCACCGTGCCGCTGGGGGTCTTAAGGTCCCAAAAGATCTCGACGTGAGGGTTCACAAATTCGAACTTGGTTATGGTTCCCCCCTTGACGGTCATGGCCTGAGTCATGTCGTAGTCGGATCCGCCGTGGTGAGCGAACACGGGAAAGGAAATGGCCAGAGCGACGGCGGCCAGCGCAATCGCAAAACTGGGAAGTCTGCTTCTCACTTGGCTCCTCCAAAATGAAATCGCTCCATTGAATGACATCGAGTGCTTTTTATGATTCGTCGATTTTGTCTTTCGTCTGTTTTGTCTGTCGTCCATTTTATCTTCCAGCTGTTTTGTCATTCCGAGCGGGGCGCAAAATCGCGGAGAGATTCCTCGCTCCGCTCGGAATGACAAAATGGACCACTTTATGGCAAACGGACCACTTCTCACGCAGCCTGTTCGTATTCGCCGCTCCTGTAAGCCCCGGCCGTAAGCCAGCTTCTGTAACTGCCAATGTAGCCCGCTACTGCACGCCGTCGAAATAGCCGTCGGGATAATATTTCTTCAGCTTATCCGTCCATTCGTCCTCGCAAACATGTTCCATGACGTGCCAGCCAGGCTTCAGCCTGTAGATCTTTTGGATGACGAATGGCTTGACGTACGCTTTGGGGTCATCCACCGTGGTTTCATCGTCCAAGGTATTGGCGTCGGTGCGCTTGAAGCGCTCGATCAAGTGCAAGTTCGGCGTGTGCGGGTGGCCGACAAAGTCGAGAAAAGTTTCACCTCGCAGGGCAATCGTGTCCACGACGAGGGTATCGCCCTCCCAATGGCCGATCGAATCGCCCATCCAGGATGGGTTCACGTCCTTGGTGTGCTCGGCCTTGTCTAGAGGGATGTGGCGAACGAAGTGGTCATTTTCCATGAGGATAACAACCTGGTCAGGAGCCTGCAGAATTTCGATGGGAACGGGCTCGAACATGTTGCGCAGCGTGCCCAAGGGAAAGCAATCCCGCCGCGGGTCCATCTTGGCGCGGCCGTCACCCAGCTTGACGAAAGCGTCATATTTAGCCTGCGCCCAGGGCGTCATCACCATGTCGCCTGGGTTTATTTTACCGCCGATACGGTCGCCCATCCACGTCCCGGTCAAATCGCGTGTCGAATAGGGAGTCGTGGGGGCGGCGGTCTTATCGCCCTGAGCAAAGCTAACGCCAACGCAGGCCCATACCGAAACTCCAGCCAAAATCAATGCGATCCGGCGGTTTCGCACTTGGAATCTCCTTTTTAGATTTCGAAGAGATCGTGGGGGCGTCAAAGGCCGGTCCCCGTTCCTTGTAAAACAAATGCTAGCACGAGTTAGCCCCTCCCGGCTTTCGACGGTCGAAAGCGCCGCCCTCGCGTGGCGGCGCGGCTGGCAGAAGATTTACCCATCCGCTGTCCGTAGCGGCGCGGGACCTGAACGCGCAAACTTGACGGCGATTCCGCAAAAATTCGAACGGACGAACTTCGATTCACGCCGTGCATGTTTCCTTTTGCTGAAGGATCGCTGTGACAGGATTGTACGTCCGAGACGATTTGCCCGGCGTTAAGAATTGTTAACCCCAAATGTAGTTGAAACAGTTTTGAATTCAACGGGAGCGTTGAATGGATTCCTTGCCTGCTGCCACCATATGACTCGGCCAGAAAAAGCGCTGCTTTCGGTTGATCCGGCCGCCAGGGAATTCCATTTACATTTCTATGCACGTATTCGCGCACTTGCGCTAGAATTTCAGTCAGGAAGACGCGAACCAGGATGGAACCCCGAATGACCCTAGGCCAAGGTGGAAGTGGTTTGCACGCGCGAGAATCCAATGGGGAAAGAGGAGCGCAGCCGCACGCGCAGCGGATTCTGGTCATCGACGATGATGTGGAATTGTGCCAATTACTGACGAATTATCTGGCGCATGACGGCTTCCAAATCGTGGCTGTCCACGACGGGTTGGAAGGATTGGAACGGGCGCTGAGCGGCGAATTCGCGCTGGCCATTCTGGATTTGATGCTACCCGGGTTAGCGGGAACGGAAGTGCTGTCGCGCATTCGTTTGCGTTCCACCCTGCCCGTCATCATGCTCAGCGCGCGGGGCGAGGACATCGACCGCATCCGGGGCCTGGAAATCGGCGCCGACGATTACGTCCCGAAGCCGTTTAACCCGCGCGAATTGAGCGCGCGCATCCATTCCGTTTTGCGCCGGGCTTCCGCCGCGAGGAGTTCCGTTTCCGCTCCTCCGCCGGAGCGAATCCTCATTGGAGACGTGGAGCTGATCGCGGGCTCACGGTCAGTGCGGCGAGGCGACCGGCCCGTGGAGCTGACCTCGGTAGAATTCGATCTTTTGGAAACTTTTTTCAAATCGCCGGGGCGCGTGATTCCGCGGGAGGAGTTGACGCGAGTGGTCCTGGGAAGAGAACTTGGGCCGATGGATCGCAGCATCGACGTACACGTCAGCAATTTGCGAAAAAAGCTGGGACCCGCGCCGGATGCCGGCGAGCGGATCAAAGCGGTTCGCAGCGTGGGGTATTTGTACGTGATGCCGGGCTGATGAGCGCGTTTGGCGCCCACGTGGCCGGGCCGTGTGGGGCGCAGGCACTCAGGCCGTGTGGCGCTCACCTTCGGGCGAGCACGTAGTCGGATTCGCAATGCTCGCCTAAAGGCGAGCGCTACAGAACCGTGGGAGTTCAGCGATGCGCAGCTTATACATAAAAATCTTCCTTTGGTTCTGGCTGGCCATGCTGCTTGTCAGCGGGGCACTGGTCGTGGCCACCAGCGAATTTCAATCCAAGCTGTTTCAGGAAGGCGAGAGGGCAAACGACCGCACTCTGACACCCCCGTACGCGGAGCGCTGGGCCGCCGTTTTCGAAAAACACGATACCAAGGCCATGGACAACTACATCGAACATGCCAAGGGAATCGGTTCGCGCGTGTATTTGTTCGGGGAAGACGGGGCCGATCAATTTGGCCAGACGCCGCCGCCGGATGCAGCCGCGGTTTTGCGCGCGGCGCGCGACTCCGATGAAACGCAAGAGGTGTGGGGCCCGACCCGGCGGTACGTGGCGCAACGCACGGTGGGGCCAAGTGGAAAGCATTACATTCTCCTTTTGCAGGTAGCTTCTCCGTTCTTCCAATTCATCTCTGGAGGACCCTACTTGCAGGTCCTTCGGCTAATTGTTGCCGCGCTCGTGGGCGGGCTGTTCTGCCTTTGGCTGGCTCGCTACATCACGCTGCCCGTCCGGGAGCTACAGTCGGTCGCGCGGGAGCTGGCCGGCGGAAACCTCGGCTCTCGCGCCGGGACAGCGGCGCTGCGGCGGAAAGATGAAATTGCCGATCTCAGCCGCGACTTCAACTTAATGGCGGAGCGGATTGAAACGCTGATGGCGTCCCAGCGGCGTCTGATTCAAAGTGTCTCGCATGAATTGCGGTCGCCACTCGCACGCCTGAACGTCGCGCTGGGCCTGGCCTACCGGCACGCCGATCCGCAGGTGCAGGCTCCGCTGGAGCGCATCGAGCGGGAGGCCGGGCGGCTGAACGAATTGGTCGGCGATTTGTTGAAGCTGGCGCGGTGGGAGAGCGGGATCAATCCGGAGGAGAAAACCACCATCGAACTCGACGGGCTGGTGCGCGCAATCGCCGCGGACGCCGATTTTGAGGCTGGGAGCATGGAGCGATCGGTGCGCGTGGGCGTGGCCGAGCCATGCAGCGTCGAGGGGATTCGCGAACCGTTGCACAGCGCGATCGAGAACGTGGTGCGCAACGCCGTGAAATACACGCGCGAAGGCAGTGAGGTCGAGATCACCTTGGAACGAGGTTCCGGCGATATGGAAAACTTCGCGCTCATTCGCGTGCGCGATCATGGCGACGGGGTTCCCGAGGAGGCCCTGAAAAATCTGTTCAAGCCGTTTTACCGCGTGGCTAATGCGCGCGAGCGCTCCTCGGGCGGAACGGGTCTTGGGCTAGCCATTACCGAGACGGCGGTCCGGCTGCACGGCGGGCAGGTGCAGGCGGAAAATTCTCCGGCGGGCGGCCTGGTGATCGAAATTCGCCTGCCCTTGAATCCCAATGCGGAGCCAAAGGCGCCGGAAACGCGCGCCGTGCTGCAGCGCGTTTTCGCGGCGGACTGAACGAGGTGAGGAAAAAGCAGTTGAAAAGCAGTTGAAGAGCAGTTGAAAAGCAGTTCAAATCCAGTCTAAAACACTGTTCAAAACCGGTTCGAAAGAAGTGTATAAGCTGTTGACTCTGTCGTTCCGGTCCGCTCAGAAGTTCGTATTCTCCGCGCTGTAAACCTTTTTCCCTCCGACGAACGTCGCCAGCGGATGCGTCTCAAGCAGCTTGTCGTCCGGCACGGTCATGATGTCCTGATTCAGGATGACGAAATCGGCCAGCATGCCGGGCGCGATGGAACCTTTCACTTTTTCCTCGAACGTCGCATACGCAGGATTGACGGTGAAGATGCGAAGCGCGTCCTCGCGGCTGATCTTTTCGTCACCCGCTACAATCGCTCCCGCGCGGGATTTGCGCGTGACGTAGAAATAAAACGGAATCATCGGATTGTTGGGATTTTTCTCGATGGGATTCGGCCCGCTGTAGTCGCTCCCGCCAATCACCACCAGTTTGTGTTCCAGGAATTCGCGCACGGGATTCTGGTGTTCGAAACGCTCTTTGGGGAGATCGACCGGGAAGCCCGGATTGTAGCCGGAGTCCTGAATCGAGACGATGATGCCCAGCTTGGCCATGCGGTCGATCTGCTGGGGCGTGGCGAAGGGAACGTGCTCGACGTACCACCTCTTGTCCTTGATGGAGCTTTCGCGGTCGGCGGCTTCGTAGGCATCCAGCGTGTTGTTGATGGCTTCGTCGGGACCGGCGTTGCGCGCGGGATCGCCGTTCACGTGGGGCGCGGGCCGCCAGCCGATGCGGTTGAGCGCCATCGCAAAATCCATCCAAGGCGCCGCGGCCATGGTGCCGGGCGTCCAGGGCTCTTCGCTGAGCGAGTCCATGCGCATCCAATGATCTCCGAACGGAACGGCAATGCCCATTTCTTGAAGATTTTTTATGGTATTTTCCTGGTCCGGGAACTCCACCCCGACGGCGACGCGCAGCGTAAGATTATTTTGCCGCCAGAGCCGGAAATAGGCTGAAATCGTTTTGGGCCAGATGGACAATTCTCGAATGCTGGTGATGCCCAGGGCATTCCTCTGCCGCATTCCCTGCCCGATCATTTCCTCTTCGGCCGCCGGAGTCCACGCGGGAATGATCTTGTCGATCAGCTCGACGGCCTGTGGGTAGCCTGGCTCCGCCCCGGTGAGTTCGCCGGAGTCATCGGTTCGAAGCTTCGCGCCATTGAACGTGGGGTTTTCCTTGGTAATGCCTGCAAGTTTCAGTGCGGGGCTGTTGAGCACACCGTTTCCCCGGCGCATGCCGATCACGACGATCGGCACGTCCGAGGAGACGGCATCGAGATCCTTGCGCGTGGGCGGCGGGCGGACGGCCCATCCGGAGGTCGTGAACACGACTTCGCCGGGCTTGGCTTTGGCCACGCCGGCGCGGAGGCGGCTTTGCATTTCGGCAAGCGTGGTCACACCGATCATATCGACGCCCTGCCGCAAGTACTTGGTGGCGTTGTACAAATGGTCGTGATTGTCGGACAAGCCGGGAATCACCGTGGCGCCCTTCAGATCGACCTGGCGAGTACCCTTGCCGGACAGCGCCTTCATCTTGGCGTTCGATCCCACGCCGATAAATTCGCCGTCCTTGACGGCGAAGGCCTGCTCAATCGTAAATTTGGGATCGACCGTAACGACTTTGCCATTATAGTAGATGGCGTCCGGCGTGGTGTTAATTTGCCCGAAGGCGCTGCTCGCCGCGCCAAGCATTCCTACTAGTAGAAGGAGCCGATAGCGCATTTGATTACTCCTCTAACTTAAAGTCTTTTCGGTATCGATGGGTTTTGCGGAACCCACCGAACGAATTTGCCCGTTTTTGGCAGGCAAGCCTTTACACCCAATTCCTGTCGTGTCGGCAATGAATCCAGAGGTGGTCCCACAGAAGCTACACGCTTCGGTGAGAGCGATAAATAGAGAGTTTCTTAAGTTTTGTAAAGACAGGAAAGCGTGCGAATTACGATCCTAGGCAACACGCTCCACAGTCAATGCGCAGGCTCTGTTGGCCATGCCAGGCTGCGGAGAGCCGCTTCGTCCAATAAATTGCACGGAGCTAGGAAAGCGCTGGTCAGCTTTGATCATTTGGGAACTCAGGAGCGGATGAACGGGCAATTCGGAGGCTGCCACCCCACATTCTACTGCATGTAAAGAATTGTAAGCACAGAAATTATATCCGTTTGGATTCTTGACACGCCGCACGATGTCAAGTAATTTTCAAGTACTTAGTAATGACGAAGATGCACCAAAAGGTCCGGTTTTTGGAGGGCCTGCGAATGTGCTTGTCTTGAGGCGACGCCATGGAAACTTGGTTCAAGAAGGTCTCGAGTTCCGCGGGAATCCTTGGAAGGAGATTCAAATGATCGAGAAAATCCGGCACTACAATGTGCGAGCGTTCCTACTGACCGGAGCTGCTTTATTTATTCTGCTCGTGGCGCTGAATTTTGCCCAGGCCAGCCCGAAGAAAGTCTCCGAAGTGGCCAACATGGCGAGCGCCTCAGGAACCGTAACCGGCGCGCAACCATTCGCGGCGGCGAAAGTATTTTTCCGAAATACCGACAAGCGAATTCTGTACCAAGTGTACACGAGCGGCGGCAAATTCCAGGTGATGTTCCTGTTGCCCGGGAAATACGAGTTCAGCGTTCACGCCAAGGGCGAGGAGTCCGATGTCCAAACGCTGGAAGTGAAGGGCTCGGAAAAACTGACCCTGACGGCGGCCATGCACACAGTTTCCGAGGAGCAGGCGGCCGGCGTGCAGTATCTCGCGTACGACCAGATCTATCCCGCAGGCCCCGAGAGAAAAATTGCCGAGCGGCTTTGCATCCGCTGCCACGGCCCGAATTTCCTGCCGTCCCGGCAGTGGGATGCGGATCAATGGAATTCGGCGATTGATTTCATGAAGGGCAACGGCAATCCACAGGGCGCACAAATTCAGCCCGCCGACTTGACCGACGCCGATCGCGCCATGTACGTCAAGTGGCTGGTAGCGAATTTCGGGCCGGACAGCAAACCCCGCTCCGTGAAGTTCCAAACCGAAATGCCCGTGGATGAAACCAAGATTGCCAAGGCCGAAATCATGGAGTACTACCTGCGGCCCGATGGCCCGAATGAAGGCCGCCACGATCCCCAATATGCCGGCGCGCGCAGTCCGTTCGGCGACCGGCGCGTCAGCCAGGACGTTGTGTTTGACAACAAGGGCTACGTCTGGGTGACTGACCGCGGCATCCCGAACCGAATCGCCCGGCTCGATCCCAAGACGGGTGACTACCTTGACTTCGTCACACCCCGACCTAAGGTCGGCATTCACGACCTGATGATCGACAATGAGGCCGTTCTTTATCTTCCCGAGGAAGACGGCCTGAACATGGACGTCTTCGACACCAAGACCCTCAAGTGGCTCGATCCCCTGCCACTCGATCCCGACAAAGTGATTCCCGGCATGAAGAACGGCCAATCGCTGGTGTTCGATTCCAAGCACAACATGTACGCCAATTTCATCGTCGGAAACGGGATGTCCCGCACCGATTGGGTAACCAAGAAGGTGGTCGTGTCCACGCTTCCTACTCCGAATAGCTTCCCGTACGGCGTCGTGAAGGACCACAAAGACAACATCTGGATCGCCGAGTTTCACGGCAGCAAGATCGCCAAACTCGACGGCGAAACCCAGAAGTACACCGAATACCCGGCGCTAGATGGCCCGGCTTTGATTCGCCGCCTAACCGTGGATTCGAAAGACAATGTCTGGTTTGGCCTGTTCAGCGGCGGAAGACTGGAAAAGATCGATACGGCGACCGGCAAGATCAGCGAGTGGCCGATTCCGTTCGAGAATTCACAGCCTTACGACGAGAAGGAATCCCTACAGAAGGGGAAGATGTGGTTCAGCGACGGCGGGCAGGGAGGCGCGATGATCCTGTTCGATCCGGCGACCAAATCGTTCACGATTTACCCGGTGCCGCAACGGACAGACATACCGATGTTCCGGGTGGCGAACGATGGAGCCATTTGGTACGCACCGCGTTCCGCGAAAATGGGCGGGATCGGCGTGCTCTATCCGGACATGACCAAAGTGACCTCGCTGGCCGGCTACGGCAACAACGACTAGCGCGGCGTTTCCAACTTCAAAAGGGCAGCCCGGTTGTTTTCGGGCTGCCTTTTTTTTCGCGAAGATTCCTTCGATTCGAGTCCTTCGATCCGCGGAGGTCTCATCCTTCGTTGGGGAGAGCGGGTTTTGGTAGCGCCGGCGTCCCGCCGGCAGTTTTTATAATTGACGCGCGGCGCAAAACTGCCGGCGGGACGCCGGCGCTACTGGGCTGGCTTCCTCGAGAGATTTTGTGGCAAATTTCGACTTCTAGTTTACTTGTTGGTTAGCAGTAGCGGAGATTCGTCCGAAGCGCCAGGTTTCGCGAGCTGGCTGCAATTGCGGCCGGCAGCCTTGGCCTGATAGAGGGCGGCATCCGCTTTGCAAAGGATCTCTTCCGCGTTGAGGCCCGCCCAATCCCTGCTGGATAGGACTCCAATGCTCATGGTGACGGTGATAGGTCCACGCGCGGTCTGAATCGGAAGGCCCCCAAGGGCTTTGCGAATCTCCTCGGCGCGCGGCAATGCCTGGCTCGTGTTGCAATTATTCAAGACCAGGAGGAATTCCTCTCCGCCGTAGCGGCCCACGAAATCGTAGGAGCGCGCCGATCCCAGAAGGCGCCGGGCCGCTTCACGCAGCACTTCGTCGCCCACCAGGTGGCCGTGCTCGTCATTCACGTTTTTGAAATGATCCAAATCGCCCAGCATGACGACCGTGCAACCCTTCTCGCGAGCTGTCCGCACCAATTCGCGCTCGAGCAGATCGACGATGGCGCCGCGATTCAGCAGAAACGTCAGATGGTCGTGCGTGGCTTTGAAGCGCATTGTCTCTCGCGCTTCCACCAGACGGTCTTCCAACTGAAGGATTCGCTGCCCCGTTCGCAGCCTGGCTTTCAGCTCATACGGATCCCAGGGCTTGATCAGGTAATCGTCCGCGCCGGATTCGAGGCCTTCGACGATGTTTTCCTTGGCGTCCTTGGCGGTTAGCAAGAGCATGTAGGTGTACGGCTCGGGCCGGTCTCGCCGGATGGCCCGGCACACATCGACGCCGTTCATTCCGGGCATCACCCAATCGAGCAAGCCAACGCGGGGCGCGTCCGGCGCTTTCAACAGTTCCAGAGCAGCCTTGCCGTTTTCGACGGCGACTACCTCGTAGCCCCACATGTTGAGGAGCGCTTCCAGCATGCGGCGCGAGACCAGCTCATCGTCGGCGATCAGGATTTTCATTCCGTGGGCACCTGGCACAGATAGGCTAGTTCCGGAAGCAGGCGCTCGACGAATAATTCCAGGGTCGCCAGATCGGCTTTCGCCGACACCAGGTCGCCTTTTTTCGCGTCGTTTTCAACCTTGGAGGCGGCGTTCGCTGTTCGGTACGCCGCGAAATTGCTGGCGGCGCCTTTCAAGGAATGCGCGGTTCGCGCCAGCTCCACCAAATCACTCTGCTGGAGCGCCTTCCGCATGGTTTCGATGAGTTCCGGGGCCTCCCCCAGGAACAACTGGATGAGCTCGGTGAGGAGTTCCTGATTCCCTTCCAAGCGGTCCAAAATCGCCGCGCGATCGAGATTCTCGTCATACTGAGAGGGAGGCTTCGCCATCGTCCATTCCTTTCCGTTCTGTTCCGATCCCAAGACCGGCCTGCCGATCCACGCTTCCGCAAAATCCCCGCCCCGGAAGGCGGGCCTTAAAATTGATTCCTTCGTTTCCGCGCCGGGGAATCACTCCTGAAAAACCCCTCCCAGCATCCCCGGCACTCGCTACCTATCATTCCGACAGATCGAAGTTGACCTTGGCAGTTCCATCCGGCGGGACATTTACTTTCGCGTCCCAGGTCTTCGGCTCGGAGAAAATGGGCCGGCGGACTTCCTGATGGGAGTCCACGTCGATGACCGTTTCCTCGCGGGCTATTTTCCAGCCTTCGTGCCACGCGGTGATCACGTAATCGCCGGGTGGAACGTTGGTGAGTTGAAAGTTGCCGCGCGAATCGGTGACCGCGTAATAGGGGTGCGCGACGACCATGACTTCCGCGTTCATCCACACGTGGCCGGCGTCGCACTTCAGGTCGATGACGCCGTCGCGGTGCATGGGGCGGCTGAGGACCTTATCCTGGATGGGGAATGGGAGGTTGTACACCGCCACGCCAACCATGTGGATATTGTGCAGAATGGGGTCGCTGCTCTTCATCTGCATGCTGCCCTCTTTGGGCACGATCAGGATATGCGGCTCGTAGCGGCAATTTCTCTGATCGAGCGACTGCCGCGCGGCCGGAAGGTCCATGCCTTTTCCCTTGCTGATGTTCTTCAAAAACACAACCGTGTTGGCCACGCCGCCGTCCGCGCCGATCTCCAGGCGTTCCAGATTTCGGTTCCGCTGGTTGCTGGGATCGCACACGTCGGGATTCTTGGTGATGGGCAGGGAAATATCCTTCTCCGCCGGGCCGGACCACTTGACCACGCCGGTAATGGTGCCGCCATTGGCCACCGTCTCCACCTGGTATGCGGATGGCGCCGTGGCGTTTTGCGCGGCGCAAACAGTGGCCAGCAAACAGACGCCCGCCAACCAATATATACACCTCTTCATGCTTTTACTCCCCGGTCCATGCCTGCGACCGATCGCGAAAATCGCTCACAACAAAAAACCGTCGCAGTTTCAAGATCCCAATTCCGAAAACAATCGCCCCCAGCCCTTCTTCGCCTTGCCGCTCTCATTCAGGGAGCGCAGATAATGCACCAGGTCCCAGATTTGATCGCCATGCAGATAGTCCGCAAAAGTGGGCATCGGAGTGCCATCCAAACCCGTCAGGAAAATTCGCGCCAAGTCATGGTCCGTTTGGCCGCATTTGAAGCGCGCACCGCTCGTGAAATCATAGGGAGGGTCCGGATCGCCCTTATTGTCGCGCAACGTGGGCGCGGAAGAGCCATCGCCCCGGCCACTGGCGCCGTGGCATTGCATGCATTGGAGCGTGGTCTGAAACAGCACCTTGCCCCGTGCGATACTTTCCGGCGAAGAGGGCGTCTCCGCGGGTATGACCACTGGGGGGTCCGGCTGTTCCTCCTTGAATCGCGGCGAAAAGCCCTTAACGTAGGCGACCAGATCTGCGCGCTGCTTCGAAGTGAGCGGGAACCACGGTGGCATGGCCGTGATGTTAATGCCGCGGCCCACCGTGTCGAACAGGTCGCTGTCCAGTGGGATGCTGCCCGAGGGAGTCGAACGGCACTTGAAAAGGCCCGCGGTGAAATCGCGCGGCTTGGGAAACTCCGGCCTCACATACGGAGCGTTCTCACCCTGGCCGTCTCCGCGCACGCCGTGGCAGCCGATGCAGTAGCGGCCGTAGAGGGCTTTGCCTCTTCCCGCCTGGCCGTGCAGATTTCCGATATGGCTTTCCTGGGCGCGCACGGGTGCGCTCGCCAGTAGCGCCACGGCCACAATCAGACCAGTCAGAGACGTGATGTTACCGGCACGAATTGGCAAGTGTCGCCCCTCCTTGTCGGAACGCACCGCAGAACTTCATAAAAGCGCCGCAGCCCATAGCGTCCCCGGGTTTCGAGAGAAAAGGCCGGGGCATCAGGAATCCCCTTTTGACACAGTCTCTGGAACGGACGCCGGATGATCCCAAGCAGGTACGTAACGTTCTAGTACTCTTACTAGTTCCGAGCGGTTAATGGGTTTGGAGATATAGTCGTCCATGCCGGCTTGCAGGCAGGACTCGCGATCTTCCGGCAGCGCGTTGGCGGTCATGGCGATAATCGTGGTGTGAGCACTCGTGCCTTCCTCGCGGCGCCGAATTTCCGCCGTGGCTTTAAAGCCGTCCATGACCGGCATCTGGCAGTCCATAAAGATAATGTCGTAGTTGACCGCCTCCGATTTCTGCACGCCTTCCTCTCCGTTGGAGGCGACCTCCACCAGGCATCCCAGCCGCTCGAGCAGGTGCAAGGCGACTTTCTGATTGACGCGGTTGTCCTCCACAACAAGCAGGCGACATTGGTCTCCGGAACGGGACCGCGCCGGCCTCACAGTCGCAACGGAGGGCTGAGGCATTCCGTGACGGACAACCCGAGGCGGAGGCGCTGGGTTTCCGCGGGAAAGCGCGCAGACTTTCCGTAAGGCATCCAAAATTTGCGAGAAGCGCGCCGGCTTGGTGAGATAGGCCGCGATCCCCGCTTCCTCCAAGCCTTTGGGGTCGCTCCGTTGTCCGGAGGAACTCAACATGATCAGCATGGTGTCGTTGACTTCCGGATCGGCTTTGATGGCCCGTGCGAGGGTCTCGCCGTCCATTTCGGGCATCTCCTGGTCGAGAATGGCGATTTGAAAGCGGTCTCCCTCTTCCCGCGCGGTCCGCAGGATTTTCAAGGCCTCCTCGCCGGAACTGCAGTCGGAGTTCCGCAATTGGTAGTGGCTAAGTTGTTCGCGAAGGACGAAGCGGTTGGTGGCATTATCGTCCACATACAGAAGGCGCAAGCCGCTCAGCTCGACTTCGGGAGCGAGCTTGGGCGCGTCTGACTGGGCCGGCGGAAGTACCAGGGTGAACCAAAACGTCGAGCCTTCGCCAAGCTTGCTGTGTACGCCCATCTCGCCGTCCATCAGTTCGGTGAGACGCTTGCAGATGGAGAGGCCCAGGCCGGTTCCACCGTATTGGCGCGTGGTCGAAGTATCGGCTTGCGTGAATTTCTCAAAGATCGTGGCGAGCTTCTCCGCGGGAATTCCGATTCCCGTGTCGGAAACGGAAAACTGAACGGTCGCGTTTCCCGACGGCCGGTGCGGTGTTTCCACGTTCAGATAGACGTGTCCCCGGGAAGTAAACTTCACGGCGTTGCCCAGCAAATTGATGATGATTTGACGCACGCGGCCAGGGTCGCCGATGAAGGTTCGGGGAAGGTCCGGCGCGTAGCGCACGATAAACTCGAGGCCCTTTTCCTGCGTACGCCCTCGAAACAGTTCGGCAATTTCTTCCACGGCCAGGTGAAAGTCGAAGGGAATCGCTTCCAGAGTCATCTTCCCTGCTTCGATCTTTGAGAAATCGAGAATGTCGTTAATGATGACCAGTAGGGCTTCCGCGGAGTGGCGCAGGGTGAGTCCGTAATCCACTTGCTCGGGGGTCAGCACGGTGTCCAAGAGCAGGTCAACCATGCCGATAACGCCGTTCATGGGCGTGCGAATTTCGTGGCTCATCACCGCCAGGAATTCGCTCTTGGCTTTATTGGCGCCTTCGGCGGCATCCTTGGCCTTGCGCAACTCGATTTGGTCGCGCTCGCGGGCGATGAACTGGCCGATTTGGCCGCCGATCGTGCTCGCCATGCCGACCAGCGCCTCTTCCGGTTTGCCGACATCGCGGCTGAAGAATTCCAGGACTCCGGCGACTTGCTCGTTGAAGATAATGGGCACGGCAAAAGCGCCATGCATGCCGTTCCGCCCGGCCGCGGATTCGAACGGCAGATTCGCATCTAAATCGATATTGTTCACCTGCGCGGGTTGTCCGCTCGAAAGCACTCGACCGGGAATACTCATTCCGGGAGCGATGACGGCCTCGCGCACCCTGGCATCCAATTCCGAGACCTGCAATTCGGGCCGATGCCAGAGTTCCAAACAGTGCAGCAAACCCGCCTGGGCGTCCAATTCCCAGGCGACGCCAAAATCCCAGCCCGTGCCTTCGCAGATGACGCTCAAGATTTTCGGGAGAGTCACCTCGCGAGGATTCGCTTCCGCCAGCACCTTCGCGACCGCGTGATGAGTGGCCAGCCGTTTTTCCGCGTGCCCGCGCAATACGCGGGAGCGCCCTTGGAGCCAGGCGAAGACGCCGAGAAGCGCAAGGCAGAGCGCATCCAGGAGCGCGATCCGGAGCAGGGTGCTACTTTGCCTCCCACTTATAATAGCGGCCGGAACCTCGGAGACGATTTTCCACACGTAGGGAGTGACGTGGGCTTCGGACGAGGTCCCTTTCATCACTCTTTCGTATACGAAACGATCCGCGGCGCCGAGCGGAGAAAGCGTATCGAACGCGTAGAAATTCCCCTGATCGTAAAAATGCCCCATGTCCGCGGAACCCATGCGAGTCCAGGCGCTGGGGCTTGCCTTGGCAAATGTTTTGTCCGCCTTCTCTTCGTCCATGAACCCCCATTCGTCCTTGGGGTTCGGTCCTTTCAACCAGTATCCGTCGGAATTCAGAAGCATGACGTCGCCGGCTGCTTCGACCATTTCGGCTTTGACCTTGCCAATTTCGTCCAGGATCTTCTTGCCTTCATAGCTGAAGACTACGACTCCGCGCTTCAATCCGTCGGCATCGAACACGGGTGTGGAGAATTGGATGGCCGGACGCGGGGGCTGCTCGATTCGATCGCCTTCCAGGTTTAACTCGAATTGCGAAACGAAGACCTCTTGACGGTCCAGGTCCAGGGTCCGTACGAAAAAGGGGCGCTCCGAAACATCCTCGAGCCGGTCCAGGGGGATGATCTGCGGGCTTCCGTGGCTATACTTGGCGCGGGCCAATTCCATTCCTTTGTCGTTCAAGAGGCGAATATCGAAGTAGTCCGGCTTCTTCCGGCACCAGCGCAACAGATCCAGTTCGACCGCCGCGCGTTGGGGCTCGCCCGGATGCGCAAGATAATCCAGGATGGAGGGTGTTTCGGAAATAATCAACAAGTCCGCGACGGCCGGCTCAAAGTGAGAGCCGATCCTCTGTTGGGTGAAACGAACCAGCTGCGTTCCCTGGGTTTCCATCTCCGAGCGCCAGTACTTGGTCTCACTGAAGTAGTAGTAGCCGCTGGCCAGGATGAGCAGCGCCAGGCAAAACCAGGGAATATTGCCGATGTTCGCGAGTACTTCGCGCGGATGGACCTGAAATGAAGTCGTTTTCTTATTCATATTCTGGCTTCCCTAGGGACGGCCGCGCGGAAGTGGCACCTGCCGCTATAAAAAGGAGATAACGGATTAATGGACCGGGGGACCCTACAAGGCCTGCGGGTAATTCCACGTCCGCGAAAACCGGACGCCCATAAACGCAGAATGAATGCACGTAACCTCACCCGCGCAGTGAGAATCACCTGTAGGCACTCTTAGAATGGCCCGACCCCAGCGCTCAATAAACTTTCTCGCACGGCTGTATACCTGTCAAGGCAACCCCGATTTGTTGTTTATAAAGAGCTACTATCGGTTTCAAGAAATCGCGGCTTGGAAAGGTGGAATTTTGTCCGTGACCCGGCGTCTGGATTCCACATCCGAAGCCTTGCTGCAGAAAATTCAATAGGGGGATGCGGCTGGGGGGTGCGCTTGCGGACCTGCGGGAATCTCTGGACCGTGACCCGGCCTAAGAAGGCCAAGTAACTACGAGATCGAGGACTATCGCATCATCGCAATTGGATGAAAGAATGCGCTGGAGTGAAATATACGATGGACCCGGCGGCTCACAAATTGAGCGATGGATTCGCCGAGGACCCCGATTCCCGGTGTCCTCTTCCAGTACAATGCCGATCGAGCGGCGTTGCTTAGAGGGCAGCCTTGACCCCCGTGCCTGCGGCGGCGAACACGGAACGAACCTCCTCCGCTTCCGCGATGGCGATGAAGCAACGGACCACCTCCGGATCAAACTGAGTGCCGCTGGAAGCGAGCAGCCTGCGAATCCCTTCGTCGAATGGCAGCCCTTGACGGTAGGGGCGGGAGGAAACCATCGCGTCGAAGGCGTCGATTACGGAAACGATCCGTGAACCAATCGGAATCTCAGTGTTGGCCAATTTCGCCGGATAGCCCGTGCCGTCGAAATTCTCGTGATGATGCAGGGCAAAAAGACTGGCTTTTTCGAAACCAGGAAGCAACCGCAAAACCGTCCAGCTATATTCCGGGTGCTTCTTGATGACCGCGTACTCTTCTTCGGTCAGGCGCGAGGGCTTGTGAAGGACGGCGTCCGGCACGCCGATTTTCCCGATGTCGTGCATGAGTGCCGCCACTTCCATGTCCGGCAGGTCCTCGTGGTTGAAGCCCAGATCCTGGGCAACCCGCATGGCCCACTCGGCCAATCGCGTACTGTGTACACCAGTGTTGAGGTCTTTCAGATCCAGCATTTGGTTGAGGGCATATATGACCGAGGTGCGCAGAGAAGAGACCTGGCCCTCGAGTTGTTTGATGCGCAGGTTGTCCGGCGCCCACCCGAATTGGGGCGGTAAGGTGAGCGCTGGAATTTGATGGATGGCCATGTCGGTTACCTCGCTGCCTGTTGCCAAGCCAGGATTGCCATAAAAGTGTCCAGCTGGCCGTTATTGAGACTCGGTGTGAACGGAGCCTGGGTATGGGCCAAGGCTTTTGCGGCCTGCGCTTGATTGAGGGATGAATTCGCATTGAGCAGCAGAGCGGCTGTTCCCGTCACGAGTGGGCAACTGAACGACGTGCCCGAGCCGCTGGCGTATGTCCCGCCGGGATACGTGCTCACCACATTTTCGCCGGGTGCGCCAATCCATACGTCCGGGGTGCCGTAGTTGGACCAAGTAGAGATCGTGTCCGAATCGGATGTGGAGGCAATCCCCATCACATAGCTGTCCATTGCCGCGGGGTATACCGGTGTGTTGACACCGCTGTTGCCCGCCGCTGCCACCAAGATGATGTTCTGCTGGTTGGCGTAGGAAACGGCCGAGGAGAAAGCCGACGAGGTCGTCGTAAAGTCAAAGCTCATGTTTACGACTTTTGCGTTGTTCTGAACGGCATAATAAAGAGCCGCGATGATGTTCGAGAGATACCCGGTCCCGCTCGCAGAGAACGCCTTGAGCGGAAGAATCTTCGACGTTGGCGCGGCCAGGTGGATAAGACCCGCGGTCATCGTGCCGTGTCCGAAATCGGAGTAGGGTCCGCCGTCCAGCACCGCGACCGTTCTCTGATCCAGAACCGCCACAGTACGCTGCTGCACGACGACGGGCGCTTCACCCTGGGTGTTGGATTCGTTCACCCCATTTTGCAGGGAGGGAATATCCAGCCATTCGGAGGCTCCAGCCTGGTTTCGCGTGAAGTCGTAGCCGGGCAGCAAGACCGGGAAGAGGGCAGGATGGGTCGGGTCCACGCCAGTGTCGATATCGGCGATGATCGCGGTTCCGGTCAAATGGAACGTGTTTTGCGAGTTCTGAAGCTCGATGATCTGGGTTGCGGGCTGGTTCACGTATCCGGTCCAAACTACCGTGCCGTAGTAATTCATCGGCGTCTCGTTGTAAAGGCTAGAGGCAGGGCTAGAGACCGTCACCGACGGCACAGTGAGGAGTTGGTCCGCCTCAACACTCACAATGCCGAGCAGCCGCTCCACCAGGGTCAAAACACCATTGAGAAGATTGGTAAGAAAGTTGCCATTGGAAGAAGTCACTAGGTACGTCTGACCTATTACTCCATCTAGCGCGCCCTGCACCTGGCATCCCGCCGATAGGCACAAGCTCAACACGGATTGCAGGCCCTTCGTCGTTTGGACGATGTAGCGTTGTGGGGCCGGCCCCTGGGCCGCGGCTGGCTTGGCCGCTAAAATCATCGAAATAATGACAAGGAGGATTAGAATTTGGCGTTTCATAATGATCTGCGGATCTCCTGTTCTTCTCCCTGTGTTCCTAGTGCGTATCCGGTTCAGGAACCATTGGGCGACGAGGACATTTTCCATGTGCGCGTAGGCTGCGCCAATGGTACAGGTCAACCATTCCGGCACACTTCGGGTCCTAGTACGTTCGTTTCGTGGAGGCGGCGCGGATGGGCGCCGGGTGCTGGCATAGCTAGTACAGTCTCACCGTAGGACGCTTCATATTGATACAGTCGCGTTCTCTGGTAGCTCTCTGCGTTCTGTGCGTTAAATCCCGGGAGGATTAAGACGGAGAACCCTGAGAAGTGCGGAGAAAACCTAAGATGCAGTAATCAACTGATTTAAGGGACCTTACCTACAAGAAAAAAGGGCGCCCAATAATAAGGATGGGGGCGCTTTTCCCGCATCTCGATCATGGCTTGCTGCAGCGCCACCGGTTTGGTCTGTCCTGCCTCGACGTTGCGATAGAACGTTGCCATGAACTCCGTGGCCGAACGATCGTGGACATTCCAGAGGCTCAGCAGCAGGGTCTGTGCACCGGCGTGGAAAAGGCCGCGCACGAGTCCTAGGAGTTCGTCGCCTGAGGCCACAGCGTCCATCCCCGTCGCGCAGCCGCTCAGGGTGACGAGTTCGGCTCTCAGTTGCAGTTGATCCAGATCGTAAAGGTTCAAACGCGCGTCCCCCAAGCGGATGCCGGAAAACAGGGGGTTGTCTTGACGGAACTCGCCTTGAGTTGCCAAGTGGATGAATCGGCTCCGCGGGCCGCAATCCTTTAATCGTTCCAGGGTCGCCTCGGGGCCCACAAAAAGGCTGGCCGAAGGCAAGAGGGCAGCCACGGCTTGCACTTCTTCAAGAATCTCGGGAGCATTTTCGCCAGGAACTCCGAAGACCAGGGAGCTGCGGCCCTCGTGGGGAGGCTTGTTCTGGCAGAGTGAAAAAATGCTGGCGCTCGGCGCATAAGAAATCGTGAATTCGTCTATCAAGTAGGAGGCGCCATCGTAGAGAGCCTGGAAAGGAACGTAGTGCAACGGTCCATGCGGCACGATCACGAGATGAGATCCCATCCATCTGGACCGGATGGGAGCGATCAACTCGTCGTAGAGTTCCTTCAGGTGAAAGCGCATGGTCTCGAGTTGCTGCGAATTCCCCGAGCTTCGGGCGCTTTCCGCGGATAATCCAAATTTGGAGATCTGGGATTGCAGCAAGCGCACCAGGTGGACGACGCGGGAGACCAGCGTGATGGCGGCGATCTCCAGCGATTCTTTCTCGATCAAGCACGCGATCACCTGATCGCCGATTGTGAAATATTCCAGCAAGGTCGCATTCTCCGGCAACGAAGACCGAATGGCCGAAAGAGAGAGGATTTGCGGCACGTCCAACGCGCTCTCGCCCGTGTCTTGCATCTCGCGCAGGGCGCGCAGAAATTCCGCTTCGCGAGCGTCGGCTTGCTCTTCCAATTTCCTGACGCGTTCGGGCGATTTTTCCTCGGACTGAAGCTGCTCGATGTCAATCCGGTGGTAATACCAATTGAGTTCTTCCCTTAAATTTCGGATTTGGCGAACCAGGTCGCTTTTCCCACCCTCGGGAGAGGTTAAAATAGGCCCGCCTCGCAGAAGCAGGTCGGTAAGGGTTCTGGATTTCGCTTCCTCGACATAGGCAAAGGCTTCTTCCGACGCAGCAGCACTCGCTCCTCGTTCCAGGCAGATTTCCACCAGCCCTTCGTAGACCTCAAGCTTGTTCTTCAGGAACGGGATTTTCAATTCTTCGTCGCGCAGATTGCTGCGCAGCGAAATGAGCGCCTCGCGCGATTTCTGAAGAGAGGCATACGCCCCTTCCCTGTCATTCAACTTGCGCTGAATTTTAGCCATCAGGGCTTGGGCCTGGAAGTCAAGCGCCGGGGCTTTGAACGTCCGCAAATGGTCCAGCCCCGCTCGGCAATCGCGTTCGGCAGATCGAACGTCGCCGCTGGAAAGCGAAATCCGAGCCAGAACCAAATCGCAAAGGACGAACTTCCCGTGCAGCGTGGACGTTGAGAAGAAGGACTTGGCGCTCAGGCAAAGGCGCCTGGCCTCGAACAAACGCCCCTGCTCCAGGAGTGCAACCGCTTGGTAGAGATCGATCAGCGATGGCCAAACCGCATTTTTCTCCGCAACAAATTTTCTCCTGGCCTCCACGAAGAGCTCAATGGCCCGAAAGGCCTTTCCTTGCTGGCTGTGCGCTATGGCCTCGTTCGCCAGACACTTCATCTCTTCATAGCCGTTTCCATTCTCGTGGAAGAGGCGGCGGCCTTCGTGTGCCATCTCCGCGGCCTCTGCGCTCAAGTTGAGTTCCAGATAAATTTCGGAGAGATCGAGGTGATTCAATGCGAACTGGTAAACGTCGCCATTCGTTCGGCATTCTTCGCGGTTGGCCAGCAACATTTGGATCGCGCGGCTGTACTCGCCTCGCAAATAATGGAGCCAGGCGATGTTGTAATCGGCCTGCGCCGTGAGCACGGGCATTCCGTTGAGCGTGCAGAATTCCCTGGCCTTCCGATAGGTCTCCAGGGCGCGCGGAAAATCGTTTAGCGCGATCAGGCAAACCGCCAGATTGCTCAGCACGGCTGCGATGGCTTCTTTGTCCTGGAGCGAGGAGAGGATCTCATGAGAGCGCTCGTAGCAGGCGAGGGCTTCCTCGAAACGGTCTTGGCGGTGAAGGATGTTACCGACGTTGATATCGAGGCGGGCCAGACGCCTCTTTTCTCCGAGGGCGGTGAAGATCGTTCGGGCGCGTTCGGCGGATTGGAGGGCCTGGTCGTACTCGCCGACCAGAATTTGCGCTTGCAGGGAACTGCTGAGAGTTATGGCGAACTCGAGATCGTTGCCTTGGGCTTCAAAGGCCTGGCGCGCTTGCTCGTAAAATTGAATCGCTTCCTTGTTCTTGCCGAGCGAGTAGAGGGCGTTGGCCTTCGCACGCAGGCTGCGCCCAAGCGATTCTTGATGGCCAATCGATTGCGCAACGGCCAGGGCGGTTTCCGCAATCGACAGCGCCACGTCCGCGTTGATTCGCACTTGCGCGTGCACCGCTTCGGTCAGCTGCGTAACGATTTCGGGGCGCAATCGCTCCCGGTGGCGCGAAAGAAATTCCTCGCGCAAGGATTCGGTGGGAATTTCAATGAGTTCGTGTAGGAACTCTTCTTCCCGCTCTGCGGTTTTTTCTTCTACGCTCACGCAAGGTCCGGTGTTTCCAACTATATTCGGATGTGCTTCAGGCGTCGGCCGCGGGAAAAGTAGCACAGCCACTCTTGGCTGTGCGGGTTTCTCAACTTTCGCGCGATCTGGACGCGGTAAATCTCGAAAATCGCACAGCCAAGAGTGGCTGTGCTACTCAAACCTTCTCCGATTCGACATTTTCCGCAACCTATAGAGCCGTCGGCCATTCCCGATGTCATTGTCATCATCGTGCAGGGAACATCCTGTTCGTCGAAAATGAAAAGAGCCTGATGGGCCACTTGCGGAGAAATAGTGGTCCTGCGTTGCTGAGGAAGCACGGGCCCACGACCCTTCCAGCCCACGATACACTCGATTGCGCACTCCCGTGCATGCATTTCAAAGACGATGACGCGCAAGAAATACGACCGCGAAGCCCGCATACTTAGGAACGGCGCCAAATGGCGCGTTTTCGCCGTTAGGGAGCATTCCGCCCAATAGGGGGTACCACTTAGGAACCCCCAATCCCATCCTTGATGGGCGAGTTAAGGAGCCGGTTTATCATTGAGTGGTTGGCCTCACAGCTAACATGAGATTCGACGCCCTGTGTACGACGGCGCCAACAGGGCGCGGCGTTCGAAAACGGCAGGAGCTTCGTGAGCACAGCTACGGTAGAACCCGAGGTCGCAGCGCTCCCACTGGAGCCCCAGAATCGCCGCCCGGAGCTCACCCGTTGGATGGTGCTGATTGCCGCCGGCGCCTTTGCCTTCACCATGGCGCAGCCCTCTTCGGTCCTGCGTTTGCCCTTTCAGCACTTGTTGAAAACCGACCTGCATGTCTCCCGAGCAGCGATGGCATCATTTTTCGCCCTCGGTTCGATAGCCTGGTACTTCAAGCCGCTTGCCGGAATCCTTTCCGACAGCGTTCCATTATTCGGCAGCCGCCGCCGGTATTATCTGATCCTGGGCTCCGCCGCGGCTGGCGCTCTCTACCTCCTGCTGGGCGTCTTGCCACACAAGTACACTGCTCTCCTCATCGCCACCGTCGCAATAAACGCCATGCTTGTGCTCATCAGCGCGGTGATTGGCGGCATCATGGTAGAGGCGGGCCAGCGCGATGGGGCCACGGGCCGGCTGACTTCAGTTTTCTATTTCGTCCAGAATGGATGCATCCTGATAGGTGGCCCATTGGGCGGCTACCTCGCGGCTAGGGCCTTCGGATTCACCGCCGCAGCCGGGGCCCTGACCTCGCTTTCCGTGATTCCCTTCGCCTGGTGGTTTCTTCGCGAGCCGTCGACAAGCCGACGGGCCACTGCGGCATGGACCACTGCGAAAGCGGAGTTTCGCACGCTCTTTTCCTCAGGGCCTCTCTGGAGCGCCGCCGGCCTTCTTTTCCTGTTCTACGTCATCCCGGGATTCAACACTCCCCTCTACTATTTTCAGACCGACACGCTGAAACTCTCCCAGCAGTTCATCGGCAATCTGATCTTCTTGGCAGGGGCCTTCGGTCTTGTTGGCGCACTCCTCTACAGTTCCCTGTGCCGCAGGTTAACGCTGCGGTGGCTGTTGGCTGTGAGCATCTTGGCCAGCGCCCTGGGCGCGCTCTCCTATCTCTTCTATCATTCAGGGAGGGCTGCAGCGGTGATTGAAAGCGAGAACGGGTTCCTCTCCACGCTGGCGGTCCTGGCGTTGATCGATCTCGCGCTGCGAGCCACGCCGCCCGGGAGCGAAGGCTTGGGCTTCGCCCTGATGATGAGCGTGCAAAATGGGGCCACGGCGCTCTCCGATATAGCCGGGTCCTGGGCGATCGACCACCACTACGTCACCTTCTTCAATCTGGTATGGCTCAACGCCGCGACCACTGCCCTGGTTCTGGTGGCAATTCCCTTTCTGCCGCGTCTCTTGCTCGATCGCACCGATGGCATCCCTGCGCCTGGGAACCATCCACAAAACACTTAGAGAGCATGATGCCTGCCCGGCTCGGCGGCTCGCGGAGATCTACCGAGCTGACCCGGCAGATCTACACCTTCGCCGCGACCACTCTGGGCAGCCGCACGCGTTCGTTACGAAGCGCGGGATCGCGGGCCAAACCGGAAATTTCTGTTGCCAGTGAAGATTCAATAGGCGTACCCTCTTCCAAGTATCGGGGTTAGTCACGGCAGCGCATCCTCACCCTGAAACTTACGTTTCTCCTGCCCTCTCGCCGCGCTGCCAGAGACAGTCCTTTGGAGGTTCGCCATGCGACGTGTATTCCTGTATTCCTTTTTGTCTCTCATGTGGTTGGTTTTGGCAGCCGGTGTGGGAGCTCAGAATGTTGTTCCCGCTGGGACGCTGCTCCAGTGCACGCTGGATGAGCCGAATTTTTCTTCGGCCACGGCCAGCGTGGGCGATCCGGTTGTTTGCTATTTAAAGTCCGTGCAGCAGTTCGGGCACATCGTACTTCCCCGCGGCAGCTACCTCGAAGGTCATCTGGCGGCGGAGAAGGATCCAGGCCATTTTTGGGGCAAAGGTTACCTGCGGCTGGAATTTGACCGCATCGGCCTGCCCTCCACGGACATCCCCGTGCCCAGCAAAGTGATCGCGGTCGGAGGCGGATACAAAACCGATCGCCAGGGAGACGTGGTGGGCAAGGGACATGCGGTGCGGGATGTGGTCGAGTGGATGCTTCCTCCGCTGTGGCCGTGGAAGATGATCACCTTGCCGGCTCGCGGTCCGCGCCCAACATTCAAGGGCGAGGAGTTGCTCACACTGCGTTTGATGGACGACGTGGTCGTGCCCAGGGTGGGCGAGGTCCGTCCCGCTCCCCCGGCGGGATGGCACTATTTCGGCCAGCCTGCCGGGCAATATCAACTCGGGCCGCAACCCTATGACGCGCCGCAGACAAGGATTGCTCCCGTGAGCCTGTCCAGCGCGACGGACGCGCGGAGCGCCGCCCCAACGCAGCGGACGACTCTCATCGCGCTAAAGTCCAACGATGTTTTCGAGGTTACGAGCTATCGGATTGAAGACGGGCAGCTCAACTACGTCCTCGTGGGCGGCGCGGCTGGTTCGGCAGAGGTGGCCGAAGTGGACTGGACGAAAACCTCGGAAATGAACACTGCTCGAGTGACGGGTGGTACATTCGAATCGCGCGCGTTCGGCGGTGGCTAACACTGCCATTGCCGCAAGGCGGCGCGCATCGCAGGTTCGCGCAATGGAAAAGGCCGGGTGCCTTTACCCGGCCTTTGATTTCAAGCCTGGTTGTGGGAATCGTTCGCACCCCTCATCCGTGTGGATGACTTGCGGAAGCGCGCGCTCATTTAGGGTTAGTTTTTCAGCTTCGCGAGGTGAGCATCCAATTGATCTTCCGGGATTCCTTCGCCACGGTCGAGTTGCTCAATCCCGCGCCTGATCTTTGCGCCGATTGTTTCCCGGTTCTCCAAAAGCCAGCGGTCCTGTTCTTCCTGGGTCTCCGACAAACGGCGCAGTACTTTCTCGAGGCTGGCTGAGCCGGTCTCCTGAAACTGTTTCTGGATTCTGGCCTCAAGGGCAGCATCGTGGATTTCGAAGTTCACTGGTTGACCCTCCTGAAGAGGACGGGGCGCCGCCATTTCGAAATCGACCAAAGCCGCGTCAGCCGCCCCATTCGAGGAAAGATTTAATCCCTTCGGACAATGCCTGTCACTCCGGCGATGAACAAAGTGCTAAGAATCCAACCGGACAGTATTTGTATCCATCGGAACCAACGCAATGCCCCGGCCAAGATAACTTGAGCGAGCACTCGTGGATTGGGGTCAACCTGCCAGCGATCAATTTGACCCAACCGTACGAAAGGGAGGGTGTTTTCGATCGAATAGATGAGAGCGTGAAACCTCTCGTAATGCGCTGGAACTTGGTGAATGGCTCTGAATGTATCGTATGCACCCTTATCAATTGGGGTGATATCCCGTGAATAGTAGCCCAGAACATAAAAGGCGAAACCGACCATGACTACCCCTGCCAACCATTTGAGCGCTTTGCCTGGGCGATATCCGTAACCAATCGTGCAGTCTAAAACCTTGCTCCAAAGCTGGTTATACCAGTGGCGATTCTCCCGCCTGTGGAGATGGCGCTCCAACGCAATGAGAACCTGGATTGCCGCATCATTTTCGCCTTCCTCTCTGAATACCTTGGCGAGTTGTCGGTATGGTTGGGGCATGAACGTCTCTTGTAGCGCCAACCATTCCAGCCGACTGGCAGCATCTTTTGGCGCATGGCCTGCGAAGCGTTCATAAACGAACCCGTCCAGGAGGAGCCTTCCGAACGTGGGCCAACTCCTGGAATCGTCAGCTATTGTGCGAATAGACGCGTTCGCAAGGTTGAGCCGAAGTTCCGCAGGTTCTACGATATTTTTCCACATCAGCACGCCTTTAACAGATGTGGATTCCAAATTCATCTCTCCCCGGAATTTGCCTGCTGTGCCCTCGAGATTTCCATCTATCGTTGCACCGCTGAAGCTTATTTCACCAAGTGCCTGAAATCCCTTGCGCATGTAAACATTGCCCTTAACGGAGATCGAGTGCGCGCTTAAGGAGCGGTTGCTTGCTTCGATATCGAGTATAGGTGGATTGTTGAACTCTCCACCCTCGCAGTTGAGATCGCCGCTGATTTCGCCTCTGACCAGCCCTACTTCGCCCTTAGCCCGGAATCCATTTCCCAGCAGTACATTCCCCGTTACTGTAATGCCGTGCGCCGTCAGCGCATAGCCAGTGCCCTCGATTCTTCGCAAAGGCGGATTATTGAAAATTCCGCCGCTGCAGTCGAGGATCCTTCCGATTTGAGCAGCGTCCAGTCGCACTTCACCTTCGGAACGAAAAGGATATTTCAGGCGAATGCCACGTGCGACGCTAGCCAAGCTTGCGTCTAACGCTGCCATTCCGTTTACTACTCCCGTTAGCGGACGATTTTCAAATGTCCCGCCAATGCAATCGAGTTGGCCTGCGATTTGTATGCCGCGCAGGGATACGCTTCCATTTGCCTGGAATTGATCACTCAACATGAGGCTTCCACCTACGTCTGCGCCCTCGACGTTCATCGCCGAGGAATTGCCCGCGGCATTTTGCAGAAATGGATTTGCGATCTTTGCACCACGGCAGTCAAGGTCGCCAACGATTTTTGCGCGGGCAAATCGAACCTCACCTTCCACGCGAACTCTATGGAGAAAGGCTCCTCCGGTTACATTAATGCCGTCTGCATTCAGAGCTACGCCGGATTCGGCGGCTCCATTTAGCTGAGGATTGTGAAATGTACCGTCAGAGCAGGTGAGATCGCCTCTTATGTGCGCCCGCGATAATCGCACTTCGCCTTCGGCGTGGAAACCGCTGCTGAGCAAAACTCCACCGCCGAAAGTAGCGCCGTCTGCGGAGAGGGCTCGGCCGCTTCCCTGCATACCTCTACGAATTGGGTTGATGAATGTGCCTCCGCTACAGTCGAGATCTAGCCCAATTCGTGCGCGGTGCAGGCGGACCTCTTGCTCCGTTCGGAAACCGTTCCGGAGCGTGATTCCCCCTTTAACCTCTACTCCGTCAGCCTTAATTCCATATGCCCACGTGCCGTCAAAGAACAACATCGGAATTTGAGTTGCCTTTAGAATGGTCTCGTGGGTTATTCGACAACGGATCAGTGCAAGGGCAAAAGGCACATTTACTTGGGAAAGGTCGAGCGTCCCAACTAACTTGGCACCGTAAACATAAATCCCCTTTGGGTCAATAAATTTCCTTGCACTCCGGTCAATACATAGCCAGCGAATAATTTCCATGCGAATTTGTCTTAGTCCGCTCCACTCGGTTGCATTACCCGGATCATTCGCGGGGTCAGCGTCATTGTTATTTGGGCCGCAGATAGCGAAGCAACCACTCGGGACGGCCTGAGCGAGGAGAATTTCCGTAGCGGTCAAATCGCCAAAGTGTTCGCGGGCAAGGGACTCAAGAGAGGGCACAGGAGAATTGTTATAACATCGTTTATGGCTTCTTCATACTGGCGCGGAACGCCGAATACGATGTGAGATTCTCCGCTCCGAAGGGTGTCCGACCCTTTCGGTCTTAAGGGTCGGGGGGTATTTCTCTTTCGTTATGCAGCAGACAAACTAATGAAAGGACGAACCGCAGGCTGAACGTGCGGAGGAAGAAATGACCAGTGGGCCAGCCTTTTAGCCGGGTTTGAATTTTCGGTCGGGTGGCGTCCCGTTTACGTTCTTTGTGAAGGACACGGGCTTTCCGCTTTGAAGCTGGGCTGGGATACAGTTCTCCCCGACAATCTCAAAGAGGTGGGGGAGAGTTGGACATTTCCTTGTGTCGTTCTATCTTGTCCACTAGTGTGACACGGGCTGCAATGCCCGCTCAACACCTTGGGGATCGCGCGCGATGACAGTAAGGTACGCTTTCGCTGGTTGGTCCGGCTCGGACCGGCCCTGTTCCCAATCCCGCAGAGTGCCGAGAGGGATGTGGTAGCGCGCGGCAAACTCCTCCTGAGTCAGGGCGAGGGCGCGACGGAGGGTTTTGACGCGCGGAATGCGACGCAGTCGGCCTAGCCGCGCAGCGGTGAGCGGCGGGTTTTCCGGGTCGCGGGCGGCGGCAGCCTCGATTTCCGCGGCGCTCAGCGGAGCAAGGGGCGGAGCGTCCAGCGCTTCCTCGGTGCCATCTGACTTGATTCGGACAACGGTGCCGTTACGGCGCATTTTCGCGATGGTAGATTTCTTGCTCATTTTTTGTGGCCCGGCGAGCTGAGATGATTCTGATCCGTTCCGCCCGCTCGGTGTAAACAACGGTCAGTATCTGGTCGCTGCCCAAACCGAGTAGGATGATCCGTTCTTCACCGCAGTCTTCCCGCAGGTCGATCCACTCGACGGCGAACGGGTCGCGAAAGGCCAATGTCGCCCGGGCAAAGCTCACGCCATGATGGCGATCATTCTCGGCGGCCTCGCTATCGTCCCGCTCGAATTCCAGATTCATATACTACGGGATATCAGTAGTGCTGTCAAGCGTATCGAAGAATGGTATTATCCGCCAGTCTGAACCGGTTTGGTAGCAAACCGATAATAGGGCAGATCATCCCCCTCCGATTTCAATGACAACGAAGCACTGGCAGAGAGAACTTGCGTGAGATTTTAAATCGAAGCGAAGGAGAAGAATACATGGCTCAATCATGGCTCGGGCAATCGAACCGCCGAGCTTTCCTATCCGGAGTTGGCGCGATGGCGGCATTCTCTCTGGCGAATGTGGCGCCAGCCGAATCCGGCCAAGAGGGCGCATCGCGGACCGCGGGAGCGCCCGGCGCCGCGTCTCGGATTCCTGACACCGATGAGCAGCGAATCAGCGATCTGGTGACCGGGAATCACATCTTGTTTGACCAAGGCGTTGTCGATGGGTTCGGGCACCTTAGCGTCCGTTCGGTCAAGGACCCGACGCACTTCTTCATGTCTCAGTCACGAGCGCCGGGACTCGTGGCGAGGGACGACATTATGGAGTTCGATGCGGACAGCAAACCGATCGACCAGCGAGGCCGTCCGATGTACGGAGAGCGCTTCATTCATGGCGAAATTCTTCGCGCTCGAGCGGATGTCCACTCCGTGGTTCACAGCCATTCGTCTGCCGTCATCCCCTATACCGTCACGGGCGTCGCGCTGCGCCCGATGATCCATACGGCGGGATTTATTCCCGAGCATGTGCCGACGTTCGAGATTCGGGACGTGGAGGGAGAAGACAACGGGATCCTCGTACACAACACCGTGAGCGGGGCCGGCGTGGCCAAGGCTCTGGGGAATTCTCCTCTCGTCCTGATGCGAGGACACGGAATGGCGGTGGTGGGACCGAGCGTCCGGCATGCGGTGTATCGCGCGATCTATACCCAACTGAATGCCCAGATCCAGCTTCAGGCCATGTTGATTGGCGCGGGTAAAATCATTTTTCTGAATCCCAAGGAAGCGGCGAATGTCGATGCCACCAACGAAGGGGGGTTATATTCGGAAAGGCCCCGGCAGTGGGATCTGTGGGTGGCTGAAGCGAAAGTGAGTAGCTCGGGGCTGATGGAAGCTGCAAAGCCGTAAGGCGGCACGGGCGGGGGGCCCGTTTGGATTTCGCAAGATCGTATCCGCTTCACAGTTTTTTCTACCATGCTTGTATTTTAACTGAAATTTAATATATTGAATCGGTGAATGCTCTGTCCTTGACGCGGGTGCCCGGTTCGTTCGACATGAGAGGGCCGGGGGGGGTGAATTCCCTCTTGTTCTGTGGCCACTAAACTCACGAATAACCACAAACCGACAGGCTGAAGCCCGTCCTACTTACCTCTTTTTCGCTTGCGGTTGCGGTTTCGGTTTTGACGTTGGCACGGGGGAGGATTTTCCTGGCGCCATGCGGTGCGGCTGGATTTTAGGTGGAGTCACCGGGCCAGCGGCAGCGGCCGGCTCTTGCTTGGATCCCGGCTCGCCTTTCTTCTTGGGCTTTTCCGGTTTTTTCTTTTCTTCCACTTTTTTGGGCGGTTCCTTTATGCCGGCTAATTTTCGCAGAATCTTGGCGTGTTCCTCGGGCTTGCGGGCGCGGCCGAGGAGCTGCAACTGGAAGAAATCTTCCACCACTTTATCGAATTTCGGGCCGCGCTCCATGCCGAGCGCTTCGAGCTCCGCGGCCACGCCGGGCAGCGCTTGGCGGATCGGTTTCCATTTGCTGAAATAGGTTTTTATCTTTCCCACGGCTTTCGCGTTGTTGGATTCGGCCAGGATGTAGGCGAGCAAATCGAGCGGCGCTTTTTCCAGGAACGCGTAGGCGTCGCGCGGGGACGCCGTCTTGGGGCCGGAGAGGAGCTTCACAAGTTTCAAGGATTCCGGCTCGACCTCTTGCACCCCACGCAATTCCGAGGCAGGCAGCGACATGCGACCCAAGACGGATTTGCGTTCGCTATCTTTGAGGCGGCCGAGAATCGCCACAGTCACCGGGGCGAACAGGCGCGGGCGCAGTCCGGACGAAACCATTTCTTCGCGCACGCGAATCAGCCGGTTGATGGCTTCATAATCGGGGTGGCGTTTCTCCAAGAGCGGATGCACCACGCCCATCAGGCGGTGCGATTCCCAGGATTTCAGCACTGCGGCGGGCTTCTCTTCGCGGGCCACTTGGCGGAACTCGCTGCCGGAATCTTCCTGGGAAATGGTCGCTTGCAATTCGCGTTCGAGCGCCAGGTTGAACCAGTCCGATGTGCGCGACTCCATCTTGAAGCCCATGCGGGCCTCGTAACGCAGCGCGCGCAAGAGGCGAACAGGCTGGTTCGTGAAGCTGTGAATCGACAAAGCGCGAATTTCGTGGCGTTCGAGATCGGCGAGGCCATTGGTTGGATCGAGCAGCAAGCCGCGCGAATTGGGATTCAGGGAAATGGCAATGGCGTTGACGGAAAAATCGCGGCGCCGCAGATCTTCCATGATGGTGGAAAATCGCGAATCGGGTTTTGCTCCGGGGCGCGCGTAGATATCCTCGCGCGCGGCCGAAATGCTCGCGTCCACTTCCCCGGAGAGAACCAACTCCGCGGTGCGCAGCGTTTCGTCCTCGCGCATCACTTTCGCTCCGCCCTTTTCCAGCTCGCGGACGACGCGCGCCGGATTTCCCTCGATAGTGAAGTCCAAATCGCGGATGGACATTCCGGAAACGACGTCGCGCACCGCGCCGCCGACCAGATACAGATTGGCCGCGGCCTCGGTGGCAAGTTCCTGGATGCGGACCATGGCGGCGCGCTGTTCCGGGGAGAGCCGGCTCTCGAGTTGGAACATGTAATCAGGCATGCGTTTACCGTCCTCGGCCGGAGACGCCGCTCACTTCTCCGCGTCCCCGTACCCGATCGAATTTATCGCGCCACGGAAACTCTCATTACGTCCGTGAATTGGTTTTCGTCCTTCACGCCCGCGGGTGATGCGCTTTGTAAATTTGTTTCAAGCGCTCCTCGACCACGTGCGTGTAAATCTGAGTCGTGGAAATATCCGCGTGGCCCAGCATCAGCTGGACCGAGCGGAGGTCCGCACCTCCTTCGAGCAGGTGCGTGGCAAAACTGTGGCGCAGCTTGTGCGGCGTGAGGCGCCCGCGCAAGCCTAGGCGCACTCCATAATCGTGCAGGATTTTCCAGATGCCCACGCGGCTGAGCCGCCTGCCGATCCTCGTCAAAAAGAGCACTTGATTGTGCGGCGGAGGCGCCGAAGGCCGCGCGAATTTTGGACGACCCTGCGCCAACCATCGCTCGACGGCCTCGATAGCCTTGCGTCCGATGGGCACCAGGCGCTCCTTGTCTCCCTTGCCAATGCAGCGCACGCAGCCGATGCGCATATCGATGTCGGAAATGCGGAGGTTCAGCAGTTCGGAAACGCGCAGCCCCGTGGAATAGAGAACCTCGAGCATGGCCCGGTCGCGCACTCCGATAGGCGTTGCCAGGTTCGGCGCCTCCAGCAACTTGTTGATTTCGTCGGCGCGGAGATACGTGGGCAGGCTGCTGCGGATTTTCGGCGACTCCAGATTTTCTGTCGGGTCCGTTTCAACCATGTTTTCCATCATCGCGAATTTGTACAAACCGCGGAGCGAAACCAGAAATCGCGCGACGGAGCGGCTGTCCAGCTTTTCCTTGTACAAATTGGAAAGAAAATCGACCACGTCTTCCCGGTTGACGTCTTCCATGCGTTGCTTTTGGCGCTTGCGCAGAAATTCCGCGAACCGCCTGAGGTCGCGGCCATAGGCCAGGATCGTATTCTGCGCGAGGCCTTTCTCGACGCGCAAATAGCTCAGGAAAACATGGATGGTCGATTCCATAATTTTCTACGCTACGAACCCTTGCTTCCCGATTCCGCGGCGCCGGCCGGATGAAAGGCAATGCCGTAGACTTCGCTGATTTCGGTGCAACGCAACGCCCAGGCAACCAAGAGGTACGTCAGCGTCGCAGAGCCGATCAGGGCGATAAAAACGGCCAGCCGGGGCAAGAAATGCTCGATGCTGTCAAACTGCGAATACCGCAGCGTGGTCCAGCAGACCGCCCCCATCGCGCCCGCGCAGACGGCTATTTTCGCCAAGGACGCCGCGATCTCGCGTGTTCCCAGCCGCCCAAATCGCAAGCGAAAAATAACAAACAAAGTGAAAACATTGAAATACGCGGCCAGGACGCTGGCGAGCGCGGGGCCGCCGTTTTTTAGTTTTGCAAAAAAGTAAGACAAAAAAATGACGTTGAGCAGGACGTTCGCCAGCATCGCCAGCACGGCCACGCGCACAGGTGTGTGCGTATCCTGCGTCGAATAAAACGCCGGGACGATCAGCTTCACCGCCGCAAACGCCGGCAGCCCCATCGAATAATACAGCAGCGCCCGCGCCGTCAGCCGGGTGGACTCCGCCACGAACCGCCCGTGCTGGAATAGAACCTGCACAATCGGCTCGCGCAGGATCACCAGGCCGACTGCCGCCGGAATGGTTATAAAGGAAACGATGCGGAGAGCAAATAGAAACGTCCTCTTCATCCCTTCGTGGTCCCCGGCCGAGGCTTGGTGCGACATCATCGGGAGAATGGCCGTCGCAACGGCAATGGCGTATCCGCCCAGAACGAGTTCGGTCACGCGGTCCGCTACGTAAAGAGAAACCAGACTACCCTCAGGCATCACCTTGGCGTTCGCAAAAATCGTGTCCACAAGCAAATTAATCTGCGCGATGCCCATGCCTATAAACCCCGGGATCATGAGCCGCGCCACGCGCCGTACCCCCGGATCCGTAAACGATATGCCAAACTGAAAATCCATTCCCCGCTTGACCAATTGCGGAACCTGCAAAAAGAACTGAAAAATCCCACCCACGAGCACGCCCACGGCAAGCGCCGCCGCTGGGCTTGAAAAGTGCCTCCATACTACCGCTACAGAGAACACAATAAAGGAGATATTCAGCAAGATGGGCGAGGCCGCAGGCAGCCCGAAGATATGAAAGCAGTTCAAGATGGCCATGGCCATCGCCGCCATCCCAATGAACAGGATGTAAGGAAACATCAAGCGATTCAGATAGATAGCTTCGAACTGGATCTGATTCTTTCCGAACATGGAGAAGAACCGGACGAAGAGCGGTGAAAAGATGACTCCTAGCACGGCCAGCGCCGACAAAACCACGCAAAACGTCCAAAACAAACGGTTTGCGAACGCCCAAGTCTCCTCCTTGGTGCGATTTCTCATGTAGTCGGTGAACACCGGAATGAAGGAAGCCGTCATCGAGCCTTCCCCAACCAGGCGCCGAAGGACATTCGGAATCCGGTAGGCCAGGATAAAGGAATCGGCCAGTCCCGTCGTACCCAAGAGAAGGGTCAAGCGCTGATCGCGGACATATCCGAGTGTCCGGCTGACAACGGTGATGATGCTGATGATCGAAGCAGATTTGAGGATCTGCCGCTTATGGGTGGTGGTTTCGGTCAAAAGGTCGAGGCCCCCGATCTTAGCCCCCGTCCGCAGGATCAGTCTAAACCTTTGAAAAATATGCACTTGACAGCAAAAGATCGCTTAACATAACATAGTTGCGCTCGACTCGCAAGGCCCGCCCCGCGGGTCCCGTTCTGTGAAAGTACGCACCCCATCCTCCACACACAAGAAAGTCGTCGTGCGATTCCTCGATCGGACCGTCCTGCGCGGTTACATGAACCCCAGCAAGCTTGGCGATGCCGAGACGCTCGAGTTGCTGACGCCCGATGGGGAGCAGCGGAATTTTGCAGTGAAAGATGTGCGCAGTATTTATTTTGTGCGCGAATTCTCCGGTGATTACGAACCCGAACGCAAAGCGTTTCTCTCGCGTCCGAAACTGGATGGATTGTGGGTCCGCCTGAAATTTCGTGACGAAGAAACCATCGAGGGCGTCGTCCCCAATGATTTGCTCGCGTTGCTGGATCGCGGCGTGCAAATCACACCGCCCGATTTGCACGGTACAACGCTGAAGATTTTTATCCCGCGCAGCGCGCTGACGGAAATGACGGTGCTCGGAGTGGTGGGAATTGCGCGCCGCAAGCCTCCTGCCCCGCCCCAGCCGGGACTTTTTAATGATTAGCCCGTATTTCTCGTGAGCCATTTTTTCCACGGGAACGCCAATCTTTGGGTGGCGCAGGCTTAAGCCCGTGAAATTTATGCCTTGCACAGACTAACCCCCCCAGGCTGAAGACTGC
>Ga0302324_100001085_pt1 | contig 67266 bp, 63 predicted proteins | sample Palsa_T0_1_FD_201949 | JGI IMG/M metagenome (GOLD analysis project Ga0302324, IMG submission 201949) | Peat permafrost microbial communities from Stordalen Mire near Abisko, Sweden - Palsa_T0_1 | ecosystem: Environmental > Terrestrial > Soil > Palsa > Peat permafrost | place: Sweden: Abisko...
GAACGGATACTCGACCTGGACGTCGACGCCCATCCTCACCCCCGCGATAGCCCCAGGCACACATGCGCCCAGGCGGGATATTTATTGCCTATGCTAACATCCCTGTCCGAGACGATAAAGCGTGGCGTGCATCCCGCGGACACCGACGAATACGAGGAGCCGCATGTCGGTCAATGTCAACGCGATAGGAGCGAGTTCCGGCCCGGTGGGCCGGCGCTGGACCGCTGACGATGCGCTCTTGTACGCGCTGGCCGTAGGCGCGTGCGCGGATGGCCCAGCTAGCGATGAGCTGAAGTTCACCACAGAGAACACTGCCGGGACGCCTCAGCAGGTGCTGCCGACCTTCGTGGTGATTCCTGCGATGGGCGTCGGAAACCTCGCTGCCCAGTTCGGCGACTTCGATCGCGCCAAGCTTGTCCACGCCGAACAGTCGCTCGAGCTCGCCGGGCCGCTGCCCGTGGCGGCTGAGGTCACCGCGGAGAGCCGGATCGCCGGCGTCTGGGATAAGGGCTCTGGCGCGGTGATCGAGACAGCGACCACGTTGCACGACGTCTCCACCGGCGCCCTCATGGCGATCACGTGCGGCAAGGTGTTCATCCGCGGCGAGGGCGGCTGGGGTGGCGATCGCGGCCCGGCCGCTCCGCCGCCACCGCCCAGCCGGCAGCCGGACCACGCTGTCAGCTATCAGACCCTGCCAGCCCAAGCTCTCATCTACCGCCTGACCGGCGATCGCAACCCGCTGCACTCTGATCCCGTGTTCGCCGCCCGGGGCGGTTTCCCCCGGCCCATCCTGCACGGTCTGTGCACGTTCGGCTTCACCGGCCGAGCCCTGCTACACAAATTCTGCGGCTCCGATCCCGCCCGGTTCCGGTCGATGTCCGGCCGGTTCAGCAAACCGGTTCTGCCGGGCGACACGCTGACGGTGTGCATGTGGCGTATCGGTGACGGGGAGGCGGCCTTCCGGACGATGCGCGGGGACGACGTCGTCCTCGATGGCGGACGGCTCACCTTCGCGGCGGGCGACTCCCGGCAGTAATGACTCCTGCTCACGCGTCCAGATCCGCATCGAGCCGGGCGGCGGCCTGGCTTCATGCTCTGCCGTCCCTCGATGCGAATATCATGGGCTGTTCTTGTTAGCATTGGTGCCAAATCCTATAGGTCGATCGGCGGTCAGACAGCAACGCGTCCGTCGCCGTCGCCGGAGGGAGCGCCATGGCACTCGCCATCACCGAAGATCACAAGGCACTCGGAGAGGTGATTCGTTCGTTCGCCGCTGACCACGAAATGCGCAGGCTTTCCCGCGCGGCATTGCATGGTTCGCTGTCCGACGTGCCTCAGGTGTGGAAGCAGATTGCTGAGCTGGGCTGGCTGGGCTTGCATGTGGCGGAGGAGTACGGCGGCTCGGGTTACGGACTTCCGGAACTTGCGGTCCTGGCTGACGAGCTCGGCTACTACCTCACGCCAGGACCGGTGATTCCGACCATCGTCGCCTCGGCCTTGCTCGGCCGCCGGGGAACTGCCGAGCAGCGTGCCGCCTGCCTGCCGGGTCTGGTGGACGGCAGCCTTCGTGCAGGTGTCGCGTTGCATGACGGTCTCGCCAAAGACGCCGGTGGCTTGATCTCTGGGACGATCGACGCGGTGCTCGGGGGCCGCTGGGCAGACCTGCTGCTGCTGCGCCTCGGCGACGACATGGTGCTGGTGCGCGCGGACGATCCGTCCGTGCGACTCGAACCGATCGGCGGGCTGGACCCGTCGCTCGGGCTTGCGCGCGTCCGCGTCCAAGGCCTCTCCGGCGGCTCGTCAATCGAGAACGCCGCATCCGCTGCGATCACTCTGCTGCGCACCGTCATTTCCGCCGAGGCCGCCGGCGGGGCCCGCGCGGCGCTGGACATGGCCGTCGAATACGCCAAGGTCCGCGAGCAGTTTGGCCGCACCATCGGCACCTTCCAAGCCGTGAAGCATCACCTCGCCAACATGCTCGTCGCCGTCGAGCTGGCCACCGCGGTCAGCTGGGACGCCGCACGCGCCAGTGACGATGGCGAAGGCGAGCTGGCCGCGGCAGCTGCCGCCAGCCAGGCGCTGCCCGCGTACCGGGAGTGCGCGCAGAAGAACATCCAGGTGCTCGGCGGCATCGGCTTTACCTGGGAGCACGACGCCCATCTCTACCTGCGCCGCGCGGCGGCACTCTCAGCCCTGGCCGCCGCGTGCGGCAGCGCCGAGGACGCGGTCTACGAGCTGGTCGCCGCGGGGGTACGCCGACACTTCGCCGTCGACTTGCCGCCCGAAGCGGAGCGGTACCGCAGGCAGGGCAGGGAGTTCCTCGCGGCCTATCACGCGACGGCGCCCGAGGCGCGGCGCGCGCTGCTTGTCGATTCGGGCTATCTCGTTCCGCACTGGCCGGCGCCGTTCGGCCGCAACGCCGGCCCGGTCGAGCAGCTCGTGATCGACGAAGAGCTCGCCGAGGTGGAGCTGCCGGACCTCGGTATCGCCGGTTGGGTGCTGCTGACTCTCGTGCAGACCGCCACCGACGAACAGCTCGCCCGCTGGGTGAAGCCCGGCCTGCTCGGCGAGCTCAAGTGGTGCCAGCTGTTCAGCGAGCCCAACGCTGGTTCGGACGCCGCTGCCGTCCGCACCAGGGGGGTCAAGTCCGACGGCGGCTGGCGGGTGACCGGACAGAAGGTCTGGACGAGCGGAGCTGAGCACGGCAACCGCGGCTTGGCAACCATCAGGACCGACCCCGGCGTGCCCAAGCACAAGGGCATAACTGCGATGGTCATCGACCTCAAGGCACCCGGGGTCGAGGTGCGCCCGCTGCGGGAGATCACCGGCGAGTCGTGGTTCAGCGAGGTGTTCTTCAACGACGTCTTCGTCCCTGATGCCGACGTGGTTGGCGAGGTGAACGACGGGTGGCGGGTCGCGCGCGCGACACTCGGCAACGAGCGGACGTCCATCGGCGGTGGCACGCGCGAGGGGGTGACCGCCCTGGAGCTGGTGACGCTCGCCGCCCGCCGGCCCGCCGACGTCGGCGCCCGCCGCACGATCGCGCGGCTGCTCGTGGAGGAGCAGGCGATGAGCCTGATCAATCTGCGCCGGGTAACGCGGGTGGTCGCCGGCTCAAGTTCCGGGCCGGAAGGCAGCGTCACCAAGCTCCTCGTGGCTGAGCACCACCAGCGGGTGAGCGAGACGGCCATGGCGCTCGCCGGTACGGCTGCGATCAGCGGCGAGGACGAGCGGCTGACCCACGACTACCTCTTCAGCCGTTGCTCCACAATCGCGGGCGGCACCTCGGAAATCACCCGCAACGTCATCGCCGAGCGCATCCTCGGCCTGCCGCGCGATCCGCTCGTCCGGTAGCCGCGAATCGTCTGCCGAGCGCTTTTTCACTTTTTGTCCCGAACGGAAGGTGGCGCCTGTCTTCGGGCCGCATCTTCCCTTACCTGTTGCGGACCGGAAGGCAGGCACGCTGTGGGGTGACGTCTACCCGCAACTTCATCCCTCCACGCTCGGACATCCCACCAGCCTGCGATCGTGGCCGAGCTAGGTCCTATCTTGATTTCATAACGGTCTCGATCTGCTCAGCAGCGAGACCGGCATCGGCAAGCACGTGCCGCGAGTCCTCACCCAGACCAGGCATGCTAACCTCGGGCAGTCGGGCCAGCGTCTCCCACTCCACAATAGGACCTGGTGCCTGAATGCGGCCATACTGCGGGTCGCGGATCAGATGGTAGAACCCGTTCTCCAGCAACCACGGGTCGCTGAGTTCATCCGCGCCACTTAGAACGGTGCATGCGGGGACTGACCTCCTGGCAAGGGCGTTCACGATATCGTCAACCGTCCGCGATCTTAGAGCGGCTCCGAGGTGCTCGGCCAATGCACCGTTCCAGGGGGCATCCGAGTCGGCATCCCCAGCCACCCCGGCTGCATCCAAAAAGGCGGTGACCTGCGTGCTGGTCGTCGCGGCAACCGCCACCCACCCGTCGGCAGCGGAGTACATGCGATGCCCAGCTGTTGGACCTGGATAGTCCGCCCCTCCCACCGGAGGCTCGGGGCTGCCAGCAAAGCTCGTGAACTCGATGGATTGGGCATGTGTCGCCGCAGCCGCAAGCGAAGTCGAGACCTCCTGCCCCATCCCGCTGGTCCCTCTCTCGTAGAGAGCCAAGACAATGCCCAAAGCGGCGAGTGTCGAGGTGCAGGCGTCAAGAGTTGGTACAGTAGCCGCCACGGGACCGGCTTTGCCGCCCTGTGTCATCGCCATACCACTCAGAGCCTGAAATACTGGGTCAAAGCCTGGCTCGTTCGAAGATGCTCCCCGACGTCCGTAGGCGGACACCGTACAGCGTACCAGTCGCCGATTGACCTCAGCTAGGACACTCGTGTCGAGTCCCAGTTCTGCGATGCTTCTCGGACGGATGTTGTCGACCATGACATCGCATTGACGGACCAGGCGAATAAACGCCTGCTTGCCATCCTTAGTGCGCAGGTCCAAGACGAGGCTCCGCTTGGAGTGGTTGACGGCGTCGAAAGCGGCCGCATACATCCTATAGGCGTCGCCGCTCGGGGCCTCGATCTTCACGACGCTTGCTCCGGCCGCTGCCAGCACCGTGGAAGCCAGCGGCGCTGCGACGAAGGTCGACAAATCCAGGACCGACACGCCGTCGAGGGGAAGCGCCTCGCCCGAGAGGCTCGGTTCGGGTAGGCCGTCTGAGGAAACAGGGCTGGTCCACATCTGCCTGCTGTCCAGAAGGTCCCCTGTGTGAGGAAGATGACGCATGGCTCCCGGAGTTCTGGAGAGCTGCACGGCAATCCCTGGAAGGGCAACGTCGCCGAGCTCGGGGTGGAGCGCGTGGACTATTAGCTGATTCTTTTCGACTAGTTCGCCGTTGGCCCACTCATGGCGGCTGCAGACCGGTGCGATAGGCACGTCGGCTTTGCGCATGACGTCAAGCCAGTGACCGCACGGCTTGGTGGCAAATTGCCGCTCGAGCTCAGGATTAATCTGCTCTCGCACGGCCGCCAGTACGAGATTCGACACATCACCATCCAAACCTGGAAGGAGCATCAAATCCACGCGGTCGAGGACCTCCAGCGCCTGTAGGAAAAATTTTGGGCTGAGCGCGGCTAGGAAGAACCACCGCTCATCCGAACCCTTGTACATCCGGTAGTTTGGGGCGGCAGGCAGAGACTTGCCCGGGCTAAAGACCTTCTCGGCGTCCAGGGCGCCGACCATGGTGGTCCGCTGCTGCAGAGCAACCGCGTGAATTCCGCTAACGGCGATGGACCGCCCTCGTCCGCTCCGCTGTCGGCCAACCAAAGAGGCCACGACCGCGGTCGCAGCCAGGGTGCCATGGGTAATTGCGAGGCACGGTACAACAGACGCCACAGGCTGCGAGCTGGTCGCAAGATAATGCTCAGCAGGTCCGGCGACGGCAGACAACAGCAAATCGTCGGCGGGAAGGAAACTCCAGCGTCCCCGAGTGGCGTACGGGGGCATCCAGGCGTGAATGAGGCGCTGGTTCCGGTGACGTAGCGTCACTGAATCGAGTCCGCGACGCTCGAGTTCGCCGGGCCCGTGGTCTGCGACGTAGACGTCGGCGGATGCGGCCAATCGCCGCAGTTCGGAGCACAAGCCGGTGGGTGTCGTTGCCAAGACCTTATTGCGATCAAGGACCAGGTCAGCTGGGGTAAGTGGACCCTGGGTCCGTGTCAAGCGAACTACTTCGGCACCGTGATCGGCGAGGAGCATGGTTGCTACCCGCCCGGCCATAGTGGTGGTGTCGTCTACGGCCCTTACACCTTGGAGAGCTCCGCTGGTCACTGCTCACCTGCTGTTACTAGGTAGTTCTAATAAGGTAGGTTGGTCACGAAGTTCTGAGTGCGACAGTGGCGCCTGAAGGAGGCTGGGACACCTAACCCGGTAGTCCCAGCACGACAGCTGACACCACGAGCGACGTGACGGCTTGGTCAGGAATAGCGCTAGTCATTCAGCTGCCGACGTGGGGTGCCGCCGACCAGAAAGCACTCACCCATCCGCTGCTGTAGTTCCAGTTCTTCCCATCATAGGTCATGAAGCGGGAAAAGGTGTTCGTCACGTGTGCGAGGTCGGGCTCCTTCGAAGGAATCTGCGAAGCATTCATCTCATATCCCATGAAGATCTTCTGACTTTTCAAGTTCTTCATGTAATCCAAGATCTTCGCACCGGTCAGGGTGCCGCCAATGTGGTTGCCTATGTCAGCAAGTGTCAGCACCTGAGCAACGCCCATCTGAGAGTAGGAATCAGGCTTGATCCCCGATCCGAGGATGGTCGACATGAGGCGCACTTCTGGATTGCCGGTGTCGAGGAAGTAGAGGAGCTGACTCTCGGTCGTAACCCCGTTCATCACGCTGGCCGCAGCCGGATACAACTGCGGGGTCAAGGCGCCATAGGTAGCGAAGATCCTACCCTTATAGCCAGCCTGGCGCAGTGCAGCCACAATCCTGACAATATCTTGCGATCCAACGGCCACGAAGATCGCTGACGGATTTCCCTTCATTGCCTGGATAGCCGGAGTGGTCACATCGGCCGCCCCTGACGTGTAGAAGACCGCGTGGGGAATGGAGATCCCGCGTGCCGACCAGAAGGGTTGTTCAATACTCTTCTCTGACGAAATGCTGGCAGGAAAGTTCACGGTCAGATAATTGACGGTCTTGATGCCCTGAGCGGCGAACTGGGTCACGAAGTTCAGGGCCTCGACTTCTCCACCCAACATCGGAAAGGCATTTGGCGCACTCTGGCCAGCAGCACCCTGGCCCTCCCCCAGATATGGGATGTTCGCAGAGGCCAAGCCAGTTAGGCCCCCGATCGACGTCCACACAAGTGGGAAGCCGATGACAGCGACAACTCTGTTCTGCACGAACTGTGGCGTACACGTGCTAGCGGCTGCCGGGTCGGCCTTCTCGTCGCAGACGACCAGCTGGATCGGATGACCGGCGATACCGTTGAAGTGCGAGTTCACGTAGGTGGCCGCCGCCTGCGCGGCCGATGCCAGCTGGGGGATCTGGTTATTCGAGTTGACGAGACCGACTTTTACCGTCGAACCGGACGCCTGACCCAGCGGGAAGACAAACCGACCGACCGTGACCGGTTTCGGCGACTTAGTACCCGTAGGCGCGCCGGAGCCTGACGACCCTGTATTGGCACTGCTACAGCCGACGATGGCGCTCAGGCCGACGAGGATGATTCCCACAGCCTTGCGTCTCATGTCAACTCCTTCCATCAGTGTCAGTCGACGACAATCCCCGGAGGGAAGGCCAGGTCCTGTGCCTGCAGCATCATCTCGTAGTTCACGATCGCGGTGTGGGCGTCCTGGTAGTTCAACGTCTCGCCGTTCGGACCGACGTCGACCTGCCCGCCCTGGACGATGAACAGAGCCTCCGTGTCCTCGTCGACCACGAGGCTGTGCTCGGTCTCGGGCATCTCCATGACGTAGCTGCCCGCGGTGGCGACCCAGTCGTACTCTTGGTAGTGCCAGCGGCCCCTATGGGTGAACGCGTGTACCGCGCCGAAGTGACGGTGCTTAGGCACCTGTATGCCCGCGCACCACCGGATGAGGACGGTGTAGGAGTTCTCCCTCCGGGAGGCGCGCAGCAACTTGAACTCTGAGCGACCCCATTCCATATCGATGCCGACCCACGGGATCGACTCGATGTCGATGGGGGCCCGGACTCCGAGATCCGCGGTCGCGTTGTCCAGCGTAGTCATGGCGTTTCCTCTCGTGCAGTAGGGAGCGGGGCTCTTCGCTGATGAGGGCCTGATCCCGGGCCAAGCGCGACCCGTTCAGGACCCTTGGATATGCAGAGCCAAACTGATTACCAATGGTAACCGTATCAAGCGAGGAAGTCCATAGTGCGGACCACTTGTCGCAACATGACGGCAACATGCGGCTCCCCACAGTTGAGCCCATGTCATACGCCCTGATCGATGACTACGAGCCGAATGAATATCATCATTACGTCCGGCGGCGCACGCCTCGTGTCGTGAGACGAGGGCATCGGGTTGATGGTGACGCTTTGACAGGACCAGGGCTACCGGATCAAGCCGTCAGCCGAGGTTGCGCGCGGGATGCTCGCAGCAGCGAGCGATCCACCGCCGGACGGGACCTCTCCGGCCTGACGGGCGATCGCGACCGGCCCGTGTCGGCGTCCCGCGGCGATGCGTCCTTGGTGCGCTCTGGCGGATCGCACGCGTCGTGGTGGTCATCTCTTTAGATACGCGTTGCCTCCTGGTCAGCAACAGCTCGCCCTGTGCCTCCGTGACGCCTATAGTTAAAATAGCTAATCAACAAGAACGCCGCGATCCTAGGCGAGCGACCCGGAGGGATGAGCATCAGACGGCGACCCCTCCGGCTCCGCCACGAGGTTGTGGCGTACGCCTGGCTGCCACCGCGTGTCCTCGAGATGGCGGCCTCCATCACCCGGGCGGACCCATAGGCGGTCCGCGCACTGTGCGCCATGTACGACCTGAGCCGGGCCCGCCGACCCGCGGCGCGGCGGATCCGCTTGACCGCCGCCGCCTGAGCACGCCTCAGCGTCCGGCTGATCCCCACTGGTTCGTGCAGAAGAGATTAGGTATGATAACAGCATTACGAAGGGTGTGGAACTGACCCGCCGCTGCCACCTCTTGCAGGCGCCGTCTCGAAAGGCCTCTATTGATGAGCGAATCGCCCGACCCTGGCATTACCGACCAGTCCCAGTCCTCGGCACCGCCGTCCGGCGCGCACACGCTCGTCCGCCAGTTGCGTGCTGAGGGTGTCCGGCACGTGTTCGGCGTTCCAGGCGCGCAGATCATGGGCATGCTGGACGCGCTCTACGACTATCCCGACATCGCGTTCATCACGAACCGCCACGAGCAGGGCTCGGGGTACATGGCCGACGGCTACGCGCGCGTCACCGGCCGCCCTGGTGTCCTGGCGACGGTGCCAGGCGTCGGCGTCTACAACGCCGGCGCCGCCATCGCCACCGCATACGCGTGCAGCTACCCTGTGCTGCTGCTCGCCGGGCAGGTCAGCCGGGACAAGATCGGCAAGAACACCGGCATCCTGCACGAAGTGCACGATCAACTGGAGATTCTCAGGCCGATCACTAAGTGGGCACATCGCGAACTCGACGGAGCGCGGCTCGGCGCGGCGGTGCACGAGGCGTTCGGCCAGATGCTGTCCAACCGTCCGCAGCCGGCCAGCCTCGAATTTCCGCCCGAGGCGCTGGCCGAGCCAGGGAGCTCCGGGGTGCTGCCACCAGCGCGCCGGGACCAGCCGGCGGTGGATCTCAAGGCGGTGAGCAAGGCGGCCGAGTTCGCCGCGGCGGCGGCTTCCCCGCTGATCATCGCCGGCGGCGGTGCTGTCGGCGGCGACGCGTATGCTGAGGTCACAGCGCTGGCCGAACGGATTCAGGCCGCTGTGCTCGTGACCCGCGAGGGAAAGGCGGCGATCGATAACCGGCACCCGCTCTTCGTCGGCTCAACGTGGGCGAACACCCGTCGCCTGGCGGACGTCTACGGCTCCGCCGACCTCGTCATCGCCATCGGCACACGCCTGGAGGGCTATACGCTGCGGCCGGGACAACGGCTGATACGGATCGACGTCGACCCGTCCCGGCTGGCCGACCGGCAGGACGTGGCGCTGCTGGGCGACGCTCGTGAGGTGCTCGCCGCGCTGACCGGCGAGCTTGAGATGGCTGGCCCGCGGCCCTCCTCGCGCTCCGCCGAGGTAGCCCGGATGCGCGAGGCCCTGGTCAGCAAGCTCCGCGAGTTCCCGCAAACGCCGATTGTCGATGCGCTGCGCGCGGCGATCCCCGACGACGCGGTAATTGCGGGGGGAACCACGACCGTCGGGTATATGTGCCACGCGTACCTTCCGATCCACAGCCCCCGCGGTTACCTCTCCACCTCGTACATGGGAACGCTTGGCTTCTCGCTCGCCATGGGGCTCGGCGCGAAGCTGGGAGCTCCGGATCGCCCCGTGGTCACGATCTCCGGTGACGGCGGATTCCTCTTCGGCGCGACCGAGCTGGCGACCGCGGTGCAGTACGGGCTGAACACGATCAACGTCGTCTTCAATGACAACGCGTACGGAAACCCGAACCGCGAACAGCATGAGGACTGGGGCGGCCGCGCCATAGGCACCGAGCTCATCAACCCGGACTTCGTGGCGTTCGCCCGCTCGTTCGGCGTCGAGGGCGTCAAGGTCAGCGATCCGGACAGCCTATCCGCGGCCATCAAGGACGCGCTTTCTCATGAGGGGCCGACCTTGATCGAGTATCCGCACGAGCGCCTGCCGTATGTGTTCCGGGATCCGCCGCGCGAAGCCGCGGCGAAGCGGAGCGGTCAATGACACAGCTGTCGGCGGGTGCCAACGGCCGTCCGACAGTGGGGCTTGTCTACCCGCTTCAGTTCAAGGAAGCGGCGGCTGCCCTGCATTCATTCGCCGACGTCGAGGTCGCGGCTGAGCCGACCCCGGCCGGCGTCGCCGCGCTGATGCCCGGGGTGGAAGCCCTCATCGCCCGCGGGCCGACCAAGATCGCCGCGGTGCACATCGAGTCCGCGCCGGCGCTGCGACTCATCGCGGTCACCGGATCGGGAACTGACCACATCGACGTCAACGCGGCATCGCGGCGTGGCATCCCGGTGACCAACGGTGCCGGGGTAGCGCCATACGGCGTAGCCGAATACGTCCTCGGAGCACTCATCGTGGGGCACCGTCGCCTGCTCTCCGCGCACGAGCACCTGCTGGATGGATCACTCGACTGGCGGGACAGAGCGAATCAGTTTTGCCCACCCGGGCTCGGCGGTGCCACCCTCGGGCTCGTGGGCCTCGGCAGCATCGCGCAGGCGGTCGCCGACAAGGTGGTCGCCGCACTCGGGATGAACGTCCTGGCGTACGACCCGTATGTCGAGCCGGGGCCAGGCATACCGCTCGTCTCTGACCTCACGGAGCTGTTCGACCGCTCTGACGCTGTCTCGGTGCATGTGCCGCTGGCGCCGGAGACACGGGGCCTGATCGGTCGCGAGCTACTCCGGCGGCTCGGTCCGTCGGGCATCCTGGTGAACGCTTCCCGTGGCGGCGTAGTCGACGTTGATGCCATGATCGAACTGTTGCGGTCCGGCGAGCTAGGCGGAGCGTGGGTTGACGTCTTCGACCGCGAACCGCCCGCGCCGGAACAACTTGTAGAATTCCGCAATACTCCGAACCTGGTCGTGACGCCGCATCTGGCGGGTATAACGGTGCAGGTGCGGCGCGCGCTCGAACTTAACTCGGTGGACCAGGTGCGCCGGGTGCTCGCCGGGGACGCGCCGACGACGGCGGTTAACGGCCAGGCACGCAGCAGATGACCTTACGGGTCAAGAAGGTCGTGCGGAAGCTCCGCGGACTCCATCGTGAGCATCGCATCCATCAACGCCGTGACCCCAAGCGCAGATGTCCGCCACCTGCAACGCCGCCAAGACGGGCGTCGTCAACCTGATCACGAGGGCGGCGGTCCAGCGACCGGGTAAACCCGAGGCGGCTGACTCCAACCCGGGATAACGGCGCCGCGATTGGTGCCTGGGCAGTCGTAAACGAGCGTGCCGCTGACACATAGCCCGCGTCCACGTCCCGGGCGGCAGGGCAGCCGAGCAGGATGAGAGTTCGCTCGATCTCGTCGCGAAGTACCTCAAGCACGGCCTGCACGCCGGCCGTGCCCCCGACCGCGAGCCCGTAGACCCATGGCCGACCGATGAGGCAAGCCTTCGCTCCCAGCGCCAGCGCGCGAACGACGTCGCTGCCGCGTCTGATGCCGCCGTCGAGCAGCACGTCCGCCTCCTGCCCGACTGCATCGGCCACCGCGGGCAGGGCGCGGATGCTCGCCGGAGTCCCATCAAGCTGCCTTCCGCCATGGTTAGAGACGATGACGCCGTCAGCGCCTATGTCGATCGCCCGGCGCGCGTCGTCAGGTCGCAGCACGCCCTTGATCAACAGCTTGTCCGGCCAGGTGCGGCGAATCCACGCCAAGTCGTCCCAGTCGACGGTGGGTTGCATGAGCCCGGTGGACCGCCGCAGGAGCTTAAGGACGTCGCGCGGCCGCACGCCGACCCGCTCGTCGGCATAATTCTTCGCGAAAATTCTCGGCCGTGCCACCAGACGAGCCGCCCAGGCCGGGTGGGCTGCGAAACTGGCAGCGTTGCGCGCGGTCAGCTGTGGCTGGATCGTCCAGTGGTTGGCGAGATCACGCTCACGCTTTCCCGGAGTCGGAACGTCCACGGTGACCACCAACACCGGCACTCCGATGGCCACGGCGCGCTCCATGAGGTCCCCGGTGACGCGATGGTCCACCGTTGGATAGAGCTGGAACCAGGGTGGGGCGGGGCACGCCTCGCCCAGTTCTTCCAGCGAGTACGTGGCCGCGGACGACACGACCGCCGCGGTGCCGAGCCGCGGCGCGGCGACGGCCGGGGCCAGTTCGCCGTCCGGGTGAACCACTCCGACGTATCCGGTCGGTGCGCAGATGAGTGGCATGCTGAGCGGCAGTCCGCACACCGTGGAGGAGAGGTCCGGCTTGCCCGCGGCCATGAGAGCCCGTGGCCACAAGTACAGCTCGCGGAGGGCGCTCTCATTTTCGCCTCTCGTCAGCTCGTCTTCGGCCGCACCGTCGACGAAGTCGAAGATAGGACGTGGCAACCGGCGCCGCGCACGGGCGCGGAACCGCTCGACGTTATAGGGAGCGTTAAGGTTGCCCGGCATCGGTGGCTTCCCTTCCCTTCACCCGCTGAGCCCAGGCGCCGGCATCGAAGCCGACATCGATGACAAGAGCGTTCGGGCCCTTAGCGCCCCAGAGGGCCAAAAGCGCTGATCGAACGTCACCGTCCGCCGCCACTGTTTCGCACGGTATTCCGTAGCCCGCAATCAGCTCCGGTACCGGCGGCCCGAGGTCGCGAAGATCGCTGCCGACGTAGCCCGCGCGAACGTCGGAGCGACCTAGCGTCGCCACGTACTGGCGCTCGAACGAACGCGTTGATCCGAACCCGCCATTGTCCAGGACGACGTAGCTGACCGGCAGATCACAGGCTTTGGCCGTCCAGAGAGCCTGTGCGCCGAAGCGCAGTGCGCCGTCTCCGAGGACGCAGGTCACCGGCTCGCCCGAGGCCAGTGCAACGCCGCACGCGGCCCCGGTCGCCCACCCAAGGGAAGCGCCGCTCATGCTGAGGTAGCGTGCGCCGTCGCCGCCCCGCAGGCTTCTCAGCACCGACCCGTACAGGCTTACTGACTCGTCGACTACCCAGCCCCGGTCGAGCGCGTCGTGGAGGGCCGCCGTAAAGCTGTCTTCCGGCACGGCGGCGGCGCGCGCCCGTGCGGCGGCCAAGCGGACGCCGCGCCGGGCGAGCCGAGCGGGGTCGGGGGACCGCGTGGTCGTGGCGAGCAGCTCTTCAAGAAATGCCGCGGGGCTGCAGGCGCACGACCAATGGGCGTTCGTCAGCCCCTCCAGCTTGGCCGGGTCGGCGTTGACGTGTGCGATGAACGTCGCTGTCGGGAACCTCTCCGTGCGCGGGGCGTGGGCCTCAAGTACCAGCCTGCAGCCGACCGCGAGGACAACATCGGCCTCTTGTTCCAAGGTGCGTCCCAGGGACGTCGCCATCCACCCGAGGCAGTTCGGATGATCTGGTGGGATTGGCATCCGGTCTAGGAAACCTTGCTCGAGCAAGACGGGAATCCGCAGCCGCTCGGCCAGTTCCATAAGCGCCGACGCTCCGCCGTAACGCTGGACCTGACCGCCGACGACCAGCAACGGCCGTTCCGCCGATGCTAGGGCGTGGCGGACCTCTGCGAGTGCGGGGGCGCCGGGCGCCACTCGGCGCGGGCTGCGCGCGTCGATCGGCGGCATGCTCGGCCCAGTCAGGACGTCTTCGGGCACCGCGAGCAGCACCGGGCCGCCCGGCGGCCCGGTGGCGATTCGGTCCGCTCGCTCTAGCCAGCCGCGCAGGGACGACCCGCGCGGTACCGCGTGCCCGAAACGCGTGTAATGGCTGGCCAGCCCTATGACGTCGCCTTCGCCAATCATCGCACCGAGGCCCGTCTGAGCCGAACTCTCCGGCTGCGACGCTAGCACCAGCAGCGGCGTCTCGTCACACCAGGCGTTGTACAGGTTGGCCATGCTGTTGGCTACGCCCTGGATCATGTACAGCAACACGCATGCTGACCCTCTGACGCGGGCATAGCCGTCAGCGGCCGCGACGGCGGCCGACTCGTGTATCGCAGGGACGAAAGCTACAGGTGAGCTGTCGAGCGCGTGGAACACGGACACCATCGAGCTTCCGGTGACGCCGAACACATGCTTGTCGCCCCGGCTGGCGAGGAAGTCGAGGACTGTCTGGGCGCCCGAGGAGGAACACGGGTTCGGTGCTGCTTCGCTGCTCGAAGTCATGAGGCATCCTGTTGCTTCGGGGCTAGTCGGGAGTTGGCGTTCGCCCGTCCTGGTGATGGTTCATGATAGTTAGAATAGATAAATTCCTGTCATCAGCCAAGGGTCCGGTTACGGTGCAGTGGGTCCGCTCTGCTGCCCGCGATGCGGGACAATCTGCCACGCGGCAACCGGCGAAGCTGGCGCTGCCGTCGCTCCATGCGGCCAGCGGGTGTTGTAACCCGGTACATACGCCGTCTCGCGCGGCAAGCACTTGACACCCATTCGCGGGTGACATCTAATATAGTTGCTATAGTTAACCACTTTTGGCGGTGTGAGGGTTTTGGCAATGTCGGCTGCGATCACCGGTGACCTGAGTCCGGTGCCGTCCCATGTCCCGACCGGCCTCGTACGGGACTTTGACTATATAGCTGGTGAGAGGATCCTCAACGATCCCTTCGGAACGTTGGACGAACTGCTCGACGGGCCGTCGATCGTGTGGTCACCCAGGTGGGGCGGTCATTGGATCTTCACAGGGATGCTGGTGGTCCGCGAGGCCCTGCAGACTCCTGATCTGTTCTCGAACAACTCCAGCGGCATCCCGCAGCGGCCTGGAGGCGTCTTCGGTCCGCGGCCGATGATCCCGGTACAGATCGATCCGCCTGACCACGCGAAGTACCGTCGGCTGCTGGCTCCGGTCTTCGCGCCTGCCGCTGTCGAGATTATGACAACCCGGGTGCGCGATACATGCCGTGAGCTGATCGAGGCAGTCGCGCCCAAGGGCGAGTGCGACTTCCTGCGTGATTACGCCCAGCCGCTGCCGACGCGGATCTTCCTTCACTTGATGGGACTGCCCGAGGGGCGCGCCGAGCTCTTCCGCGGGTGGGTGCACGATCTCATTTACCGGTCCGATGACCTCGAAGTAAGGATCAAGGCAGGGCGTGCGGCGCGCGCTTACCTCGAGCAGCTGGTCGCCGAGCGGTCCGCGAATCCGGGGTCGGATCTCATCAGCACGATGCTGACGTCCACGGTGGACGGTCGTCCGGTGACGGTCGAGGAGGCCTACGACACGGCCGTATTGATGCTCGTGGCGGGCCTCGACACAGTGACCGCAGCGCTGGGGTTCTCCTGGCAATACCTGGCCACCCATCCCGATGTGCGGGCGCGGCTGGTGGCCGACCCGTCGCTGATCGAGGGGACTGTCGAGGAACTCTTGCGAGTCCACTCGTTCGTAAACACTCCGCGCCGGGTGACTCACGATGCCATCTTCCACGGGGTGACCCTCAAGGAGGGGGACATGGTCCTGCTCGCGAGCGCCCTGGCCAACCGTGATCCCGCCGTCTGGCCGTCCCCGGGCGAAGTCGCTGTGTCGGAGAAGTCGCGGACGCATATCGCGTTCGGCGCGGGCCCGCATCGCTGCCTGGGGTCGCACCTCGCCCGGCGGGAGCTGACGTTGTCAATGCGCGAGTGGCTCAAGCGAATACCCGATTTCGAGATACCGCGGGACGCGGCGGTGACGCTGCACGCCGGCACCAACATGGGGCTGAATAGCCTGCCGCTACGGTGGAGCCTGAAGTGAACATCCGAGTCAACGCCACCAAGTGCCAAGGCCACGGGATGTGCAACGCCGTCGCGCCCGACCTGTACCCCCTCGACGACTTCGGCTACTGCGCCGTCCGTGAGATGGCAGTCCCGGAGGCACAGCTCGCCGAGGCTCGCCGGGGGATGCAGGCGTGCCCGGAACAGGCCATCCGCGTCACCGCGGAGCGAACATGACTAAGGTACTCGAGGGAATCCGGGTCATCGAGCCGACGCAATGGCGTCTCGTGCCAAGGCAGTAGTGTTAGCTAACTGCTGCGTAAGGCAAATGTATATCCGAGTTGAGGCCGGACGGAGTGGTCGTGGGCAAGCTGGATGGGAAAGTAGCGTTCATCACTGGGGTCGCGCGTGGGCAGGGTCGCTCCCACGCGGTGCACTTGGCGCGCGAGGGTTGCGACATTATCGGCGTAGACCTGTGTGATCAGATCGCGTCGGTGCGCTATCCGATGGCGACCAAGGACGATCTGGACGAGACGGTCCGGCTTGTGCGCGCCGAGGGTCGCCAGATAGTCGCGAGCACGTGTGACGTGCGCGACGCGGAGGCGCTGACGGCGGCGGTGCGACAGGGTGCCGAGCAGCTGGGACGCCTGGACATCGTGCTCGCCAACGCCGGAATTATGCCCATCCTCGGTCTGGAAGGCAAGACACCCGAGGCGTTCCGTGACGCGATCGAGGTGATGCTGATCGGCGTTTACAACACGGGCCGCGCGACGCTGCCGATTCTGCTGGAACAAGGTAGCGGGGGATCGGTGGTGATCACGAGCTCGACAGCCGGATTGAAGACGCCAGTGATGGGCAGCCTGTCCGACGGGTTGCTGGGCTACTTTGCCGCCAAGCACGGAGTAGTGGGCATCATGCGCGCGTGGGCCAACGCTTACGGCAAGTACAACATCCGGGTGAACTCGATTCACCCTACCGGAGTAGCGACCCCCATGATCATGAACGAGGCGTTCGCGCAGTTCGCGCAGGATGAGCCGGAAGCGATCGGGGGGATGCAGAACTTGCTGCCCGTGCCGCACGTACAGCCTTCCGATGTCTCGAACGCGGTGATCTGGCTCTGCTCAGAAGAGGGTCGCTACGTCCACGGCGTGACGCTGCCCGTGGACGCCGGCCTTAATGCGCGGTAGACCGCCGTGGCCGGGCACAGTGAGCCGATCATGCTCACCCGCCTTTACGCCGACGAGGCCGGGGAATCGCATTTCGAAGACGTCGCATTGACGACGGACGTCGGTGTCTTTGGTAGCGCACGTTCCGTTTCGGCTATCGCCGCGCCGATCCCGAGCCTGATGACCACGATCCGCGAAGTTCGTGAAGAGGGGCCGCTGGCGGGGGTGTGGCATCCCAATCCGCGGCGGCGGCTGGAATTCTTTCCGACGGGCCTGTGTGAGATCGAGGCGTCTGACGGCGAGACCAGGCGGTTCGGGGCGGGGGAACGTTTGTTCCTTCTCGGCGAGGACACCCACGGGAAAGGCCATCTCTTCCGGCCGCTTGCCGGGCCGCGAACCACGATCTTCATCGACCTTCCCGACGACTGGCAACCGTAGGCGTTCGCCGGGCCGTGCCCCAGGGCCTGAGGTAGGACGCCGACTCACCTTTCCATCGCGGTTGGCCATGGACTAGATCACGCAAAGCAGTTAGCATTGATAATCAATATCCTGTTGTCCTGCGCTAGATCCGAGGAGGCTGCGATGCGAGCGGCTATGTTCTATGGTCCGGGCGACCTGCGCGTGGAGGAAGTGCCCGAGCCGGTACCGGGCCCGGAGCAGGTCAAGATCAAGATTGCCTTCAACGGGATCTGCGGCAGCGACCTGCACGAGTACTACGGCGCACCGATGATGACTCCGGTCGCGGCACCGCACCCGCTCACGGGGGTTCAGGTCCCCGTCATCCTCGGTCACGAGGCTGCCGGGACGGTCGTCGAGGTGGGGCCGGATGCCGATGAGATCACCGAGGGAGACCTCGTCGCGATCGAGCCCATCGTCTCGTGCGGAAGCTGCCCGGCCTGCGCGTCGGGCGCCTACAACCACTGCGCGCGGATGGCTTTTCACGGCTTTTCCACGACGGGCGGCGGCCTGGCCGAGTACACCGTAGTCGCGCGGAAGATGGCTCACGTGCTGCCGGCCGGGTTGACCCCGCACCAGGCAGCGCTCGTCGAGCCGATGGCCGTTGCTTACCACGCTGTGCGGCGGACGGAGGCCGGCCAGGGCGACCTTTGCGTCGTCTTCGGCGCCGGGCCGATCGGTCTCGGCGTGATGTTCGCCCTGCAGGCCCTTGGCGCGAGCGCCATTGTCGTCGAGCCATCGGAACAGCGCCGCGCCGTCGCGCAGAAGCTCGGCGCGGCGTACGTCCTCGATCCCGGCGACGGTGACGTCGCCGCGAGCATCCAGGACATCACCAGCGGCCGAGGCGCGACGGCCTGCATCGACGCCGCGGGCGTGCCGAGCACGCTGTCCGACTCTTTGCGAAGCGTGATGGTAGAGGGCCGTGTCGTGCTCGTTGGCGTCTCGATGGAACCCGTGCCGCTCATGACCCCCTTGCTGTTCATGACCGAGGCGACGGTCACCGCGAGCGCGGCCTACTGCGGTGACTTTCCAGCGGTGATCGAAAGCATGCGCCAGGGCCACTACCCGCTGGACGGATGGATCTCCACTATCGGGCTCGACCACGTCGTGGCGGACGGGTTTGAAGCTCTCCGCGCCGGCCGGGCAACCAAGATCCTGGTCTCACCAAGCTGACCGCACGCTCTGCATGCATCCGGGAGGAAGGACGGATCCGCGATGGGCCGACTAGACGGCAAGGTGGCCGTTGTTACCGGTGCTGTCTTGACCGAGCGCGGCCTCAATATCGGCGGCGCCACCGTGGTGGAGATGGCGCGCGAGGGCGCGCAAGTGGTCGCCGCTGACATTGATCTCGACGGGGCGGAGCGCCTGGCCCGTGAGGTCGAGAAGTCGGGAGGGTCCGTACTCGCCTGCCGCGTCGACATCGGGGACGAGTCGTCGATACGCGCGCTTGTCGACACAGCGGTCAGTCACTTCGGCCGGATCGACGTGATGCACAATAACGCGACCGTGGTGTCGGGTGAGGATCACGACCTGCTCTCGACGAGTGCCGACGTGTGGGACCGCATGCTGACGGTCAACGTCCGCGGTTACGCGCTGGGCTGCAAGTTCGCGGTGGCACAGATGGTGGCCGCGGGAACTGGCGGGTCGGTCATCAACACGAGTTCGACATCAGCCTTGCTTGGGATGCCGAGCCGGATCGCCTACGGCGCGTCCAAGGCCGCGATCAACACGCTGACGCTGAACGTCGCGACGCAGTACGGCAAGCAAGGCATACGGTGCAACGCGATCTGCCCGGGCCTGACGCTGAGCGCGGAGGCGCTGCGAACTCAGTCGGAGCAGATCCTCGACATCTATCGCCGTCACACGCTCACACCCCAGCTAGGGGAACCCATTCACCTGGCGAAGATGGCCGTGTTCCTCGCGTCGGATGAGTCCGCCTTCGTGACCGGCCAGATCATCAAGGTGGACGGCGGATTGCAATCCCACGCTGCTACGGTTGCCGACCTCGCCGAACTGCCCCATGCCGGAAATACGTCCGGCGGCTTCCGGAACTAGGAAAGGAGCCCATTGGCGGGGCGCCGATCTGCTGGACGATGCCCGTGCATCGCCTCGGCGGCACGGTTGTCCTGATGAAGCGATTCGACGCGGAGGACGTCCTCGCTTTCGTCAAGAGGTATCGCGTCACTCACGTGCAGATGGTGCCGACGATGCGCTTTGCGAGTTATTCCGAACGTACGCGTGGTTCCTGTCCACAGGCAGCCTGTCTGCCTCCCGCGGGGAATTCCGTGTGCGCCCGCTCCGGTGCCCGCGGCCACTCTGTCGCAGCAGCAGATCAAATGCTACGATAACTATGGTAACTATTTTTGCACCTCTCTGACGAACGAAAGGAGCAACGGTCATGACCTCCCGCAACGAGAGTGCGTTGCGCGAGCCGGGCACCGCCTCACACCGCGGCATCCGGTTCGCCGACACCGATGACCCTGTACTCACGGCCGTATCGCGATGGCTGGACGAGGTCAGCGCGGACATGCCCGAGCCGGTGCTGCGGCGGGGACCCCTGGCCGCCATCGCTTGGCTGGTCGGGCCACCGCTGGACACGCCGACGTACGTAATTCCGCGGTTCTAACATTCCGGAGGAGGTGAGCGGCGTTTCCCTGAGCCGAAGGCCGGGCTTCGCGCCGCAATCCTGATGAGCGAAAACACTGCCAACGGCGCCCATCGGCTCACCGGGCAGGTCGCGGTGATCACCGGAGCCGGCCGGGGCATCGGACGGGCCGACGCGTTGCTGCTGGCCCGCCTAGGTGCGGCGGTTGTCGTCAATGACATCGGCGCCGACGTCACAGGCGCGGGCTCCGACAGTTCGGTTGCCGACGCGGTGGTTACAGAGATCCTCTCGGCCGGCGGTCGCGCGGTCACGAGCACCGGGGACATCTCCACGCCCGAAGGCGGCCAGAGCGTGATAGACACGGCACTCGGCACTTTCGGGCGCGTCGACATCCTGGTCCACAACGCCGGTTCGCTACACAGGGGTACGTTCGGCGATCTCGATCTCGAACCCGTCCGCAAGGTGTTCGCCACCCACCTGCTCGGCGCCTTCCATGTCGGACAGCCGGCCTGGCGTGACATGCGGTCCCGCGGCTACGGCCGGATAGTCCTTACTACTTCACTTGCCCAGTTCGGCGCGCCGGAGCTAAGCGCCTACTCTGCGGCCAAGGCCGGCTGCGTCAGTCTCGCCCGCACCATGGCACTCGAGGCTGCGGCCGCCGGCGTGGACATCAAAGTGAACGCGCTGTCTCCGAGCGCCGCCACCCGCCGGGCCGCGTTCTCGCACCGCGACGACTCCGCCGCCGCGGCACTGGATCACGGCATGGGAGCCGGCGGAAGCCCGGACAGCATCGCTGCTGTGACCGCGTTTCTGGTCAGCCCGGCGTGCCCGGTCACCGCGACCTGCGTTCGTGCGGCAGGGTCGTTCATCGCCCGTATCTACACAGGCATGTCACCCGGCTGGAGCCCGGGTGACCGTCCGCTCACCATTGACGACATCGCGGCACACTTCCACGAGGCTATGGCGGTGCCGGGCGAGGAGCATCTCCTCCTGCCGACCAGCTCGGCCAGCGCCCGGCAGCTTACGGTCGACCGGGTGCTCGCGGCTGACCCCTCCGTAGGAACGGTGTCGGGATGAAGGGTGATCATGGCTGACGACCACGACGAGGTGGCCGACGTCCCGAACTCCACCTATGTCGCGATACAGCGGCTCTACGCCTGGCAGTCCCATGCGATCGACGAAGGCCATGCCGAACGATGGGCGTCGAGCTTCACCGAGGACGGGATGTTCGACTCTCCGACATACGGCCGCGCCGTCACGGGACGCGAAGAACTGACCGCCTTCGCGCGCGCCGTGTTCGACAGCCTAGGCGGATGCGTACAGCGGCACTACCTATGCAACCTAGTCGTGCAGCCCATAAACGCGGACCGCGTGACAGCCAGCTGCTACGTGCAGATCGTGGTCACGGCCGCGGAAGAGGCGCCGCGGCTGGTGCGGTCGGTCACCTTCGCCGACGTCGTCGTCCGTGTGCCCGACGGATGGCGGGTGCTGACCAGGTCGGTCCGCGTCGACGGTGACGCCACCCTCATACAGGAAGAAGCGCGCACATGAGCTGGGCTCAGCCATCGGCGATCGTCGGGGCCGGGGAGTCGGCCCTCGGGCACGTGCCGGGACGGAGCTGTCAGTCGCTGCAGGCCGAAGCGATGCTGGCCGCGCTCGCTAACGCCGGCATCAGCAAGGATGAGGTCGACGGCCTGGTCGCACAGCCGTCCCTGGTCTCTCCGGTGATCCGGCACGCGGTCAACCTGGCACAGTACGTCGGGCTCTCCAGCGACCGGGTGCAGTGGCTGCAGTCCAGCGGGCACGGATCGGTCGCCGCCAGCGGCGGCGCCCTGCACGAGGCGTGCATGGCCATCGCCGCGGGGGTTTGCGAGACCGTCGTGGTAGTGTCCGGCGACAACCTGCTCTCCGCGGGCCGCAGCGCGGGGATCTCCATGCTGGCCAATATGCGCGATGGCGAGTTCGAGAGCCCCTACGGCACGTTCATCGCCGCGACCTGGGCGATGACCGCGACCCGCTACATGCACGACTACGACGTGGCCGAGACCGATCTCGCGCGGGTCGCCGTCGCCTTGCGCGAGCGGGCGGCGGACCACCCCCGCGCCCAGATGCGCAAGCCGATGACCGTCGAGGACGTGCTCGCCTCGCCGGTCGTGTCCTCCCCCCTGCGCCGACTGAACTGCGCGATCGTGTCCGACGGGGCCTGCGCGGTGGTAGTCGAGTCGCTCGCCAGGGCGCGCGGCCGCCGTCGGCACGTCCCTGTGCTCAGCGGCGAGACCGCCTACGGCATGCCTGGCGGGCGCGTGACCGACGACATGGGCCAGGTCGGCAATCCCTACTCCGCGCGCACCGGGACTCGGGAGAGCTCACGCCGCGCGCTCGTGGCTGCGGACGTGACGCTTGCCGACATCGACCTGCTGTGCACCTACGACCCGTTCAGCCACGTTCCCCTGCTGTTCTTCGAGGGACTCGGCTACTGCGACGAGGGCGACGGCGGCCAGCTCGTCAGGGACGGGTTCCTTGACCACGGGGTGGGCGCGACGTTCAACCTGCACGGCGGTTTGCACTCCTACTGCCATCCGGGTAACGCCGGCGGCCTGTTCATGACCGTCGAGGCGTTCCGGCAGCTCGCGGGAGAGCCGCTCGGCCGGGCGGCGGACTCCCCCTCCCTCGGGCTCGTGCACGGCTATGGGGCGAATAAGGGCGTGTTCACCACCACGGTACTTGCGAAGGGGGCGTCGTGATCGAGGATCGTCCGCCGGCGGCCGGGCCGGACGCTGCCGAGTTCTGGGCCGGATGCGACGCAGGGGTCCTGCGTTTTCAGCGCTGTGCGGAGTGCGGGGAGCTGAACTGGTTCCCGCGCAGCTTCTGCCGTGCCTGTTCGAGCCGGAACCTGCGCTGGGAAGACGGAACGGGCCGGGGATCGGTTGGGGAGGCGACCGTTGTCAACCGTCCGATGAACGAGTCGTTCGCCGACGAAGTGCCGTACGTGCTCGCGATGGTCCATCTCGACGAGGGTTATGACATGCTGACCCGTATCGTCGGCGAGGGAGCGCTCCGGGTCGGTGTGGGGGACCGCGTCGAGGTCCGGTTTGTGCGGACGCGGGGGCACGCGCTGCCCGTCTTCGAGCAGATCCGATAGGTCAAAACCCGGAACCGCCCGAGCCTCCGCCGTGCTCGCCGGTCTCGCGGCCTTGGCGGGCCGCCTCCCTCGGCGTCGGCACAGCCCCCAGCGAAAATATTGTTACCTATGCGTACTTTCTTGTTAGAATTCTGCATGATGAAGCGAATAGTTGTGGTGGGCGCGTCACTGGCGGGACTTCGCGCTGTCGAAACGCTGCGCGCGGAAGGCTACGACGGCTCTCTGACGCTCATCGGCGCGGAGCCGCGGGTGCCCTACGACCGACCCCCGCTGTCCAAGCAGGTCCTCACGGGTGAGGTCGAGCCGGACTCGGTGCTGCTGCGGCCCGAAGCGGATTACGCGGACATGGACGTGGATCTGATCCTCGGCCGCCGCGCGGTCGAGCTCGATGTCGTCGCGCGGAAGGTGTCGCTCGACGGCGGCGGCCGCCTCGACTTTGACGGACTGCTCATCGCCACCGGCTCGACGCCGCGTCGGCTCCGCGGTCTTCCGGCGCTCGCGGGAGTGCATGCGCTGCGCACTGTAGAGGATGCGGTGGCGATCCGGGACGCTATGGCGGCGGGAGCGCGCGTGGTGGTGATCGGCGCGGGTTTCATCGGCGCCGAGGTGGCATCGGCCGCCCGGGCCCGCAGGCTGGACGTCACCGTAGTAGAGGCGCTTCCTGTTCCACTGACGTACGCGCTCGGCTCGGAGATGGGCCAGCTGGCCGCCCCCCTGCTGCGCGATCACGGGGTGGACCTGCGCTGCGGGATCGGCGTCGAGTCCGTTACCGGTGCCGATCGCGTCGAGGCGGTGCGACTGGCCGACGGCACGGTCGTCCCGGCCGACCTCGTAGTCGTGGGAATCGGCACGGAACCCGCCACCGACTGGCTCGCGTCCAGCGGGTTGCCGACTGGCGGAGGGCTGTGGTGCGATGCGACCTGCATGGTCAGCGGAACCGAGGGCATCTACGCTGCCGGGGACGTCGCGCGGTGGGGCCACCCACGCCACGGCCCCATCCGGATCGAGCACTGGACCAACGCGGTCGAGCAAGCCGGCGCCGCCGCGAGAAACATGCTGCTCGGTCCAGGCTCGGCAGTGCCCTTCGCGCCCATTCCGTACTTCTGGTCCGATCAGTTCGGCGTCAAGATCCAGTTCGTCGGCCTCGGCGGCGGCGCTGACGAGGTCCGTGTCGTATCCGGGGCGCCGGGCGATTACCGGTTCACCGCTTACTACGGAAGGGTCGGCCGCCTCGTCGGCTGCCTCGGCTTCTCGCAGCCGAGGATGGTCATGAAGGCGAGGCGGATGATCGGCGACGGTATCCCGTTCGCCGAAGCCGTTGCCGCAGCAGCGAGCTAGATCTGAGCCCGCGCGATCGGGTCGTTCCAGGCGTTCAAGTGTCGTGTGAACGAGGTTCTTTTACCTGGGCGGCAGTGCGGGAGTATCTCGTCGGCGGTCTTGGCCCAGGTAAAGAGGTGGCAACGGCCGTTCCAGCCGTCGATGAAGGCCTCAATCGCTGCGATCAGGTCCTGGACCGAGGTGAAGCTGCCGCGGCGGATGGCCTGCCGGATGATGATCGAGAAGACCTCGGCCATGTTCAGCCACGACTCGGAGGTGGGCGTAGTGCAGGGTGATCCGGGGTTCCTGGCCAGCCAGGACTGAACGTCCGGATGGGTGTGCGTGCCGCAGTGTCCCACCATGCGGACATCGGCATAGTGGAATTCTGGGGCGGAGTCGTGGCTGCGCTTTTCCAGCACCTCGGGCCGCATCGGCAGTACCGGCGCGGTCCGTCCAACGCCTGGGGTTTCTCGTCCACGCACAGCACGACCGCCTTATCCGGTTGAGTCGGCCTGGGGCGCGGTGCCGGGGTTACTCCCGGTCCGTTTCCCCAGGCCGCTCGCCGAACCCGGCGTGCCCGTCTCCGGGCACCGGGCTCTCCGCGGTTGCTGCCGTCAGGGGTGTTCCAGTGTCCAGGGTGCGGGGATCGTGGCCCGGTAGCGGTAGCGGGTGACCCGTACCGTTCCCAGGCTGAACAGTTCGATCCCGCCCGCCGTGACCGGTTTCCACCGCCCGCTCTGGGTGGTGAAGGCCCGGCGGACGTCCTTCCACCTCCAGCGGTGCAGTGCCCGCAGCCACCGGATCACCCGCCACCACACGAAGTGGGCCAGGCGGCCGAGGGTGCGCTTGCAGGCCGCATGCCGGAAGTAGTTAGCCCAGCCGCGCATGATCTGGTTCAGCCGGATCAGCACGGCCCCGGGGTCCAGCTGGGAGTTCCTGTTCGTCAGGGCACGGATCTTGGCCTTCAGCGACCGGATCGGCCGGTCTGCGATGAAGGTATAGACATGCCACTTGTCCGTTCCCCGCTTGCGTTTCCACCGGATGTGGAAGCCGAGGAAGTCGAACCCGTCGCTCATGTGCACCACCTGGGTCTTGGCGGCCGATAGCCGCAGCCCCATCGGGGCGAGCACGCGGGCGACATCTTCGCGCAGGTTCTCAGTGTCGGCTCTGGTGCCGTTCACGAGCACGGCGAAATCGTCCGCATAGCGGACGATCCGCCATCTCGGCAGGCCCTTGACCCGGCGCCTGCCACGCTGATAGGCAGTATGCATCGTCCCGCCGGGCTTCCACGGTGCGTGCAGGTGCTCATCGAGTACCGACATCGCCACGTTGAAGATCAACGGGGACAAGATCCCGCCTTGCGGGGTGCCGGTGATGCTGTTCTCCCGGTCTCCGGTCTCCGTGAGGACACCGGCTTTGAGAAATGCCTTCACCAGCGCGAGCACGCGCTTGTCCTTGACTCTTGCCCGCACCCGCTCCAGAAGGACCGAATGTGACAGGTTGTCAAAGGCCGCCTCGATGTCCGCGTCCAGCACCCACTGGTAACACCGGGTGCCGTAGAAGTGGATCTCGGCAATCGCGTCGTGCGCCCGCCGCGCCGGCCGGAACCCGTAGGAGACGGGCTCGAAGTCCGCCTCGAAGATGGGTTCCAGCACGAGCTTCAGCGCGGCCTGGACCACCTTGTCGGCCACTGCGGGAATGCCGAGCTTCCTCAGCTTCCCCGACCCGCCCGGCTTGGGAATCTTTCGTTCCCGCACCGGCAGCGGCCGGAACGTGCCCGCTTTCAGCTGGGCACGCAAGTCCTCCAGGAACTCCTGGACACCGATGCGCTCCTCGACCAGCCGGACGGTCATGCCGTCCACGCCGGGCGTGTTCGCGCCCCGGTTGCCCTCGACCCGGCAGAACGCCGCATACAGCGTCGCCGGGTCATGCACGAAGTTGAACAGGTCCTCAAACCGGCGGCCAGGATCGGCCGCCGCCCAACGGTGAAGCTTGGCCTGCATCCCCGCTACCCGCGACCACGGCCCGGAAGCCGGGTCGGGAGCGCTGCCGTTCGGCGGCGCGTCTTGCGGCATTGCAGCCTCCTTCCCTTCTCGCAACCACTGCCGCCCTTCCCCATGTGCGCGGGCTCTCCCCGGCTCGGAGTACTACGGCGGCTCCGCCCCGTTCCGGACCGGTCGGCCGACGGCGGGCCCAGCCCGCCCCCCGCGCTGGCAGCGCGTCCGGGACGGGCAGGACCGGAACGGTTCCCGCGTTCACTGTGATTCGCTCAGCGGAGGAGGAGCCCAGCTCTGCCCCTGCGGCCTCGCCACGGTTACCCCGCAGCACTTCACCGTGGCCTCCCGGGCCAGCACCCGCATGCCTGCCCGGAAGTTCCCCGCCGTGAACCGGCAGGTACGCACCGCGCCCGGCCCTCATCCGCCAGATTCGAGCCGGTTTACCTTTCAAGGGGCGTAATAACGCTGGTTCCTCTCGTACTCCTTTCCGCCACGCTCGCCGGACCCACGCCATCTGGCAGTACTGGCCCGTCCCGGCTTCGTCAGGGCTGCTCCCGCCCTCTCCGGCACCTCCCGGATCAGGCTGCCCTCAGCTTCACCGCTCTTGCTGCGACAAGGGCGGCGGTGAAGGTCTCTCACCTCCACTCGAATCAACAGCGCCTCGCGGCGCACGGGGATTCAGGTACAGGCCGATGACGTCGCGGACCTTAGCCTCCAGCCCCGGGTCGGTGGAGAACTTGAAGCTCTCGGTCCGCCACGGCTGCAGGCCCCACTCCCGCCACCTTCACTTCTTCCACAAGATCACCGTCGGCTTGGATACCACGGTCCGCCGCGCGATCTCATTGGCCCAGCCCGTCTCCCGCTGGCAGCACGATCCGGGCCAGTCCGGCCCGGATCGACGGCGACCTCACCCACGAGGCCAGCACCTCACCATCCCGCGGCAGAACCTCCACATTCACAGTCAACGGCAGGCATGAACCATCGTCCGCGAACCATAACCAGAGATCAAGGTAACTCAATCACGGGACACTAGCTCCCGCGACTCCAGATCCCCAGCCCGGCGGCAGGCTAGTCCAAGCAAAGGCCCAGAAGGTTAGCGAGTCCAGTCGATGCCGATAACCGTTACCGTCGAGGTGCTAACCCGCGCCACGCAAAGCTCGCGACATACGGTGAATGGCTGCGCCGGAGCGTGAACAGACGTTCACAGATGAAGAGGTAGTCCGGGAAAGGTCGGTTCAGCGGCCTGTTGAGTTCTGGTACTCGGTCACTGAGTAATTCGATCTGCTCGAGGTGGCCGGGCCGGGCGCTCCGGGATGACGCCAACCGGGTGGTACCCCTCCGCAGGCTTGGCTCCACTACGCCGCTCTGGCGACCGGGCGGGCCGACGACTCCCCAGCCGGGTGAACACCGCACTTGACGAGCTCAGGGCATGTCATTATGATAGCTAACAATCTCAAGAACTCCAACAGTGACGGCATGGGATGGCTGCCAGAAGTTTGTGCCTCCTAGTCCAAATGGCCTCAAGCACCTAGAGCAAGGCGTCACAGAGCGATAAGGAATATTCATGAAGAGATCCGTATCGGCTGCCATCGTGGGAATGGCTCTCTTGATCTCCTCTTCATTGCTGGGGTGCGGGGCCAGCGGTGGAAGTGCTTCCCAAGCGGGAGCTGCATCGCAGAAGTCAGTTACTCTGAGCACATTGATCCAAATGGCCAAAGCTGAGGGGAAAGTTACCTTCTACACAGCTGCCGCGCCCACCGTTTATCAAGCAGTAGCAAAAGCGTTTAGCGATCGCTACGGCATTACCGTGACCGTCGACCCGTTCACTCTCGCGACATTGCGCCAGCGTGTCCAAGCAGAGCAACAGTCGGACGCCGTCGTTGGCGACGTAGTCTTGGCGGATCCGCAGTCCGTCAATTTCTTCCAGACAAATAAGTGGCTAGCACCCTTGTCGGGAACCACTATTCCGGCAGAAACCGGCTACTCCGCGGCAGACAGGACCAGCGTAGCCGCTCTCGTGGGCCTCCAGACAATCGGCCTGGCGTATAACAAAAACATGATGAGCAGTCCGCCAACCTGGCAGACATTGATCGAGCCGCAATACCAGGGAAAAATTGTATCCTCGGATCCGTACCAAATCTATCCCTGGATTGCACAGCTGTACACGCTGTATTCAAGCAAGGCCTATGGTTCGCCGTTCCTCTCGGCACTCGGGCGGCAAAAAATCAAAATCGCTACGAGCCTAGCCGCGACGGCTGACGTAGCGGCAGGACAGTATGCCATTCAACTATTCACGACCGAAGCTCCCGTCGCCGCCCTAGCGCATTCAGGAGCACCTATCGGTTTCACGGTCCCTCAACCGAACACTGCGGTCACGCAGTGGGTCTCGGTTTTCGCGAAAGCACCACATCCATGGGCGGCAGCGCTCTTCGCAGATTTCCTGATGACAGCGGCTGGTCAGCAGGTGCTCGATGCTGGCGGAGGAACTGCTGTCCTGAACGACGTTCCGGGTACAGAGCCGCAATCGAAGGGCTATGTGAGCGTTGACTACCAAAAGTCGGTAGCGGTGGAAGATCAGATTCTGACGCTGCTCCAGCTCCCATTGTCCTGATCCGGGACGAGGGCGCACCGCGACGGGTGGCATGCCCCGGTCGGCATGCCACCCGCCGCTCTGGCCTTTTACGGCCATGCTTAACGACATTACGGCTCTGCCCTAATGAGGAGATGAGGCATCGAGTGATGAGACCAGATGAGAGCCTGGCGGCACTAGTTTCCCCTCGTTCGGTGGCAGTGATCGGTGCGTCAGATCGTCCGTCGAGCATGGGCGGCCAGGTGGCAAGGAATCTCATCGACTTTTTCGCAGGTTCCTTCTATCTTGTCAACCCCAGGAAATCAGAGTTGTTCGGGCGCGCTTCCTATCCAACGATATGCGACCTTCCTGAGACGGCCGACATGGCAGTCATAGTCGTGAATGCGGCGGTGACACCGGAAGTCGTCAGGGAGTGCGCGGTGGCTGGCTGCAAGGTGCTCGTGATCATTTCGTCGGGCTTTGCTGAGGTGGGCGGAAACGGGGTTCGGCTTCAGCAAGAGATTAGCGAGATCGCTCACTCCGCCAGAATGCGGGTGCTGGGCCCGAATTGCTTTGGGATCGCCAACCTACACGAAGGCCTTCGTGCGACATATGCGACGGTCACGGACCCGGAAGTAGAGGAAGTTCTGGGAGATGTAGCCATCGTTAGCCAAAGTGGTTCCATCGGAATGTATTTGCGACGCCTGCTCGCTCGGGCAGGCGTTAGTGCACCTATTGTCGTGACCACGGGCAATGAATCGGACATCACAGTCGCGCAAGCGCTTAGCCAAATAGTCGAGCGAGAAGATGTTCGCGTCTTGCTCACTTACATGGAAGCAATCAGGGACGTAGATCGACTCGATACACTTGCTCGGCGGGCAGCGGAGCTTGGCAAACCGATCGTAGCCCTCAAGGTGGGAGCATCAGATATCGGAGCGGAGACTGCCAAGAGCCATACTGGGGCGTTGCGCGCTGGAGATAAGGTTGTCGCGGCAAGATTCGATGAACTTGCGATCGTCAGGGCTGGGACCTGCAGCGAGGCTGTTGACCTAGTCAAGGGTCTGTCAAGCGGTCGCGTTCCGCGCGGTCGGCGCGTCTTCGCCGGTACTCCGAGTGGCGGCATTGCGGTCATGGCAGCAGATGGGGCTGCCGCTTCAGGTTTGCAGCTCACGCAACCAAGTGAGAGCCTAAGCAAAACGATCTATCCGAATATTCCGGATTTTGTCAAGCCTCAGAATCCCCTCGACTGGACCGCCCATGTCCACCGAGACACCTCGAAAATGCAATCGATTCTTGCGGGAGTCGACACCTCTGGTGAATATGACGCCTATTTCATAGCTGGTGTCAATCTTCAAACGGCCGAGGCGTATGCGTCCTGCTACGACTCGACCGAGCTTCCGATGCTCTTTTGGTCATCGCACGACGCGGTGGCACTCACTCGGGCAGGTCTGCCTTGCTTCGACGAGCCGACGGCCCCTATGGGTGTGCTGGCCGCGATGGCGGAGTACGGAGAGGCCCGCTCACGTTTGCAGGCGATCGTGCAGGCCCAGCAGGGCGCCCCTGCGCCGGCGGGTATCCGATGCCAAGAAGGGAAGGGAAAATTGCTCACCCCGTCCGAGGCGCTGGGACTCCTTGAACGTTATGGCCTTCCCGTGGTTGAAGGGATAGTTATATCGAAGGAGGAAGACGCGGTTCAGGCCGCAAAGCAGCTCGGTGTTCCGGTCGCACTTAAGCTGAGCATCGGACAGCTTCAGCATCGGACCGACGAGAATGCGCTCCGATTGAATCTCTCCTCGGACGCCGAGATTCGCGGGGCCTTTACTGAGCTGCATAGCATCGCTGCCCGATTCGGGATTACCAGTGGTCAGGTAGACGTGCAAGTGCAACGAATGGTGCCGGCGGGCATCGAGCTATTTTTTGGCGCACGACACGATCCCGTGTTCGGCCTGGTGGTGTCCGTCGGCATCGGCGGAAGGTTGGTCGAGGTGCTTGGCGAATGGGAGATGTGCTTTCCTCCGATCTCCGCGACTGAAGCTAGGCGCACTTTGGCGAAGCTTTGCGAGGGCCGACTCGTCACGAATCGACGTGGACTGTCGCCTGCTGCGATGGATGAGCTCGTCCGCTCATTGATACGGTTTGGTGAGGTCATGCGTAGCGAACATGTCCTCGAGGCTGACGCCAATCCGGTGATTGTAAGCGGTGACGCGGTGCATCTCGTGGACGCGCTGATAGTTACGATGGACTCATAGCGGGAGTAGAGGAATGGTCTACCGTGCGCCTGCAAAGCCGGAAACCGTGCCCGGCAACATTCGACACATCCGCTTTCGCCGGAACTTGACGGCGCCAATCCGGTTCGTTGGTTCGACAGGCCTTTTCGGTACCGTGATTGCCCTCCTCGCGGTTACTGTCGCGGTCCTAGTGCTATGGCCACTCGCACGGATCCTCTACGTAGCTCTGTTCCTCAACGGGCATTTCTATGGCTGGACAGACATTGCAAGCGCGTTCAGCGCGCCTGGAATAGGTCAGGTGTTCGTCAATACAGCCATTCTCTCGGTCAGCTCGTCGGCCCTCGCGCTGCTCGTCGGTGGCATGTTTGCTTGGCTAACTCAGCGGACAGACGCCCATCTGGGCTGGGTGACTGATACGCTTCCCCTAGCACCGTTGTTCATGCCTGCGGTGGCCATCTCAATCGGTTGGGTTTTCTTGCTGACGCCCGGAGTCGGGTACCTCAATGCTGCGATTCGAAACCTGCTTGATCTGGTCGGCGTTAATGTGAGGACCGGCCCTCTGAACATCTACTCGTGGTACGGGCTGATCTTCGTCGCGAGCATGGAGCTAGTCCCTCTTGCCTACCTTGTGATCGCCGCTTCTCTGCAAAGCCTAGACCCGACGCTCGAGGAGGCCTCGCGGATGAGTGGGGCCGGACTAGTGCGCACGATTTGCCGGGTCACCATCCCCGCGATTCGGACAGGAATAGGGAACGCGATGCTGATTGTCACTGCGGCGTCGTTCGCCTTGTTCACCGCGCCCGAAATCATTGGCACACCAGCGAACATCAGAGTCCTATCAGTCCAGATCTTCGATCTGCTTGATGTCAGCCTACCCGCCCAGTACGGGCAAGCAGCTGCATTGGGTGTGTTCATGATGGCGGTGCTTGCTCTTGTCTGGTACCTCAGTAACGCCTGGCGCCGTAGAGGTGGTCAGGCAACGATTCAGGGTGAAGCGAATCGATACAGCGTCGTGCACCTTGGTAAGTTGCGCTGGATAGCATGGGCCTTCATGCTCTGTTACCTGCTGTGTTCGGCAGTGCTTCCGTTCCTAGCCCTACTGACAGTGGCGCTTAGTCCGTACTGGGCGCCACATGTCCGTTTTTCGACGTTGAGCCTTCAGCACTTCAAGGAGATCTTTGCCGCTGGAAGCAGTACCGTGTCGGCGATGGAACATAGCTATGCGCTCGCGGGACTCGTTGCCACGGTCGGCGTAATCCTTGTTTCCCTGATGCTGCTGTTCGCTCGAAATGCATCGATTCGTGTGCAGGGCGCATTGAACGGCGTGCTGCGCTTGCCCGCCGGCATGCCGCAAGTTATGATTGCGATAGGTTTGATTCTCGCCTATGCTGGGCCGCCATTTCGGCTGGGCGGCACCCTTGCGATATTGGCGATCGCATATTTGGTCTTGTACCTTCCTCAAACGACGACTGCTGTGGCATCGACGAGCGACCAAGTGGGACAGGATCTCCTCGATGCGTCAGCCCTTTCCGGGGCCGGTCCGGCTCGCACGTACCGTAAGATTGTTTTCCGACTCACTGCGCCTGGTCTCGTCGCAGCCTGGGGGCTACTATTCGCGCTTGTTGTGGGCGACCTCGTGGCGTCGGTTCTCCTCGCCGGAGGGAACACGCCGGTCATGGGTGCCGTCATTCTTCAACTAATGGACAACGGTACGTTCTCCCAGGTCGCCGCTCTCTGCGTCATAGCTGGGATGAGCACCGGCATCGTGGTTCTGATCTCTCGTCGGTTGCTGGCTCGCTCGTTCCAGGCACGGCGATGATGGTTTCGGCTGCTCGAATAGGAGAAGGAGAGATGCGAGATGGATGGCGCCAAGGCTCCTATGCGGGAGAAGGGTGAGACGGACGCCGCCAAGATTGCTGCGCGGGCCATGTCGGCAGCGGCGGCTGTGCCGGCGATTGAGATTGACCATCTCGTGAAGAGCTATGGTCGCGGTCGGCACCGAGTGGGCGCTGTGGACGACGTATCGCTACGCGTGGACCAGGGCGAAATCGTCGTTCTCGTCGGTCCGAGCGGTTGCGGGAAGACGAGCTTGCTGCGCTGTGTAGCGGGTCTGGAGCGACCAGACGGCGGGGCGATCTCGCTTGACGGCCGAATCGTGTCGTCATCGGACACTCAGACGTTTGTTTCGCCCAACCGACGTCGGATCGCCATGATGTTCCAGTCGTATGCCTTGTGGCCGCACATGACGGTTTTCAAGAACGTTGCGTATCCGCTCCAATCGCGAGGTCCCGACGCCACGGTAAAGACGGAGGTCGGTCGCGTCCTCGCGCTAGTCGGCTGTGAGGCCCTCGGAAATCGATACCCAGCTCAACTCAGCGGCGGCCAACAGCAGCGGGTGGCGCTCGCGCGGGCATTGGTGCGCGGCGAGCGAACGATTCTCTTCGATGAGCCGCTCTCCAATGTTGACGCACGGATGCGTGAGCAGCTTCAGGTCGAGCTGATTCGCATGCAGCGAGAGCTCGGCTTCGCGGCGCTGTACGTGACGCACGATCACCGGGAAGCGATGGCGCTCGCCGACCGCGTTGTCATCTTGCGGTCGGGAGCAGTCGCCCAGCAGGGGTCACCGCGCTCTGTTCACGCTTCGCCAGCATCGCGATATGTTGCCGAGTTTATTGGCCACGGGAATGAGGTCCGAGGCGAACTGGAGCATCTTGAGGCGGGGGGCGCGCTTGTGCGATGCGCACTTGGTCGCGTGAAGGGTCAACTTACTGGCGAAGGGGTCTTGAGCGAATCGAGTGCCTCCAGCGTCGTCGCGGTCTTGCCTCCGGAACGCATCGAGATCGCGGTCGAACCAAAGACGGGTGAGAACGTCTGGCGAGGCCAGGTGGTGACCAGCCTCTTCCTCGGGACGCACGTGGAATACGTCATTGACTCCGGAGGGGTGCTCCTCCGGGCGTGGAACCTGAGCTCGCAACAGATCGATGATGGCCTGGATGTCTTCTTGCAGATCAATCCATCGTTCGTCCACGTGTTCGTATCGACCGAGGAAGATCCGGACGGCATCGTTCAAGGGTGAGTGCGGTGCGCGTTCGTCTTCGTCATGGCGCGCCGAACAGCCAGGGGCGAACGACTCGGCCGTACCGCGCAGCTTTGGCCTTGCCAGCTGCATCGGCCCGGCGTTAGCTTGACGGTCACCTGCTGCCGGTCCGGTCGGGCGTGGTATCCGGCCGCTGTAAGGGTGCAAACGTCGAGGCTTCCGACGCGCCGGTCCCCGATAACCGGCAAGGTCGGAGGCGGTGATCACCGAGTCCAAGCCGTCAATGACCCGGACGGGACGCGGTACGCCGGAAGCTACTTCGCGCAATATTGTCCCGCGTAGAGGGCGGCGATGTCGCGAGCGGGCCGGGCCTGGTGGTCAAGCAGGGTGGTCAGCACGCGGATGAGGGTGGTCTTGACGCGGCCGCTGCGGGTGCGGGCGGTGATGGTGAAGCTGACCTGCAGGGCAGTGGTGTCCGATTGCCGCAGGGCGTGCGGGTCGCCGACCTCACGGCGCCTGAGTTTGGTCATTTCGTTAGTGCCTGAGATCTTCGAGGATCTTCTGCTGTTCGGGGCCGACGGCGGGTGGGAAGGTCTGGACGGCGCCGTTGATCGCGATGGTCGCCGAGCGCAGCGGGCGGAGTTGGCGGATGACGTTGCGGATGGCCAGGCCGGTGCGGTTCTGGGTCTCGCGGGCGACGGCCAGGGCGGTGAACACGATGGTCAGGTGCGCTTCGATCGCGTCGCGCTTGCGGACGAACATGGGCCGGGCCGCGAGGTCGGTCTTGCTCATCCTGAAGGACTGCTCCACGTTTATGTTGGCTGTTCGTGGTGTCTCATCGGCCTGCTCTTATGTGACCACCTCAGGTGTCTCACACCTCTCGTCGATGCCGTCTTTTACTGGCTCGGCCGTCTCGGACGCCGCATGCTTCGCGCTTGCATCCAGTGGGGCTTTTGGCCGATGAGACACCTCGACAGATCACATAACAACGGGCCACAGGTCGTGGTAGCGGCTGATGACCTCGGCCGGGGGCATCACGGTGACGGGGATGTTCGTGACGTACCCCTTCAGCCCGGCCAGCTTCCTCGCGCGGGCGAGGGCCTTCTCGTCGAGGGCGGGAGCCCCGCCGGCATTCTTGACGAACCGGGGCGTGCGGGCTGATTTCGCGCCGCTGATGACGTCGCGGGCGCGGTTCTCCTGCGCGGTGAGGGTCCTGTTGTCCCGTGCGAACCGTTTCGCGGAGAACGCCCAGACCGCCCGCCACGATTTCGGGTGCTCCTTGCGGTCCCAGGCGGGCTCGGCCCGCAGGGCGGGGCTGTTGTCGTTGTTCTTGCCGGCCTTCGGGGTGAGGGTGTCGATGAGCTGCCCGTCGCTGAACGCGTCGCCGTGCCAGCGGAAGTGCGACTCCAGGTCGACGGGGGCCTTGGTGACCCGCGACCCGACGATGAACCCGAGCCCTGCCTCGTCCAGGTCGGCCAGGTTGCCGGCCGACAGCATGCCGGCGTCGGCGACCACGACGATGGCCTCGATCCCGTGCCGGGCCTGGAACTGCCGGATCACCGGCAAGATCGTGAGCTTCTCCGCCTTGTTCCCCTCGAAGCAGCCGATCTCCAGCGGGAACCCGTGCCGGTCGACCAGCAGCCCCACCACGACCTGCGGGTCGACCCGGCGCTCCTTGCTGTAGCCGACCTTGCGCAGGACGTCCTCATGCTCGGCTTCGAAGTACAGCGTCGTCACGTCATAGAGGACGAGGGAGACATCACTGCTGGCCAGTACATGCGCGAAGCACAGCCCGGCGACCTTGTCGCGGTAGCCGCGGTCCGCGCAGCGGGCCAGGGTGCGGCGCATGGTCTTGTCGCTGGCCGCCTTGCGGCCCAGGTCGGCCAGGACCCGGCCGGCGTCCAGGATCGAGGTCGGCTCGACGGCCCGGGCCAGGACCAGGTCCCGGAACACGTCATCGCCCAGGACGCCGAACCCCAGATCCTCAAAGACGCCGTCCAGCGCCTGGAACAGCAGCCGTGAGTCGGTCGACACCACCCGCGCCGGCCCCGCAGCCGCCGGGGCCCCGCCAGGAGGACCGGCGTCGAACAGCGCCGGGCTGACCTCACGCGTCACGAGTCGGCTCTGCGGCGCGGCAGGCTCGATGCCCAGGTCGAAAGCACCCTGGGCGGGACCGGCCAGCATCTCCCTCGCCCGCTCCAGCAGGATCCCGAGCTCGGCCTCGGTATGCGCAGACCCCACGTGCGCCACGATCTTCCGCCGGCCGCCGTCGTACTCGGCGATCTGCACAGCCGTCGCCCCAGATGCCGTCCGCACCCGCCGAATCCACGCCACGACACCGAGCCTAGGACACCCATTAGTGCCTCAAACTCGTCCTGGCCGAAGACATTGCTCCAGGTCAGGAACTCAGGACCTCGACTAGCGAGGTCAGGTGACCAAACTCAGGTCCGATTGCCGCAGGGCGTGCGGGTCGCCGACCTCACGGCACGCCGGGCCCGCATCCCGGCCGATTCGTGCAGCATTACCAGCTCGGACCCGTCGGGCAGGGTGCGGAGGATCTTGAACGGGACCGATTCCGCGCCGTTCTTGACCCGCCAGGCCAGGTGCGCGCCGGCAACAGAGAACCGTAGCCACCGGTCCATGGAGAAGAACCCCCGGTCAGCCAGGTTGATCATCTGCGGCTTGAACGACCTGGCCAGCTCGTCCCCCAGGGGGTTCTCGCCGTCTCGGTAGCCGCTGATCGCGGCGGCGATCCACCGGCGGGACCCGGCGCGCACGTGGGCTACGATCCGCAGCTGCGGCTTGCTGCCGCCGGCGGGCACCCCGAACGCGTCAGTGAGGTCGTCGTTGCTGAACAGGTCCGCGGTGGTGCCGTCGATCGCGGTGGTGTCCAGCCCCTTCCAGGCGGCGTAGTCCCCAGCTCCGCGTCGCCGCGGGCGGCGTCCAGCTCGAAGGCCCGCTTCATGACCTGCTCGCCCAGCAGCGCGCGCAGGCTCGGCCGACACCGTCGTGCCCGGCTTCAGGTGAAGGCCGGGCAGCCCGAACGCCATCGCGAGCACGCCGTCATAGCCCTGGCCGGGGAGCAGGCAGCCCACCAGCACGCAGACCACGGTCAGCGTCCGGTCATAGGCGTGCCCGTGCGGCGGCCCGGCCACCGCCCGCCCGGCCGGCCGCGCCACCGGCCAGGAGCTCTTCCAGCAGGCTGGACCGGTCCAGCTTCGCCAGCCAGTTCAGCCGCAACCCCGGCCCGGACAATACCCGTTCGGCCAGCTCCGAGCGCAGACCTGCCCAGGTATCGCCGCTCCCGGACGGCGCGCGCGAGATGGACGACGGCGTGATCAACATGGCAAACTGCCAGACAGCGAAACCTCTGGTGGAAAGCTGGATGTGAGAAACCGCCGACTATCCCACTGCTGGAGACGAACATTACCATAGATAACAAATTGTACAAGCACTGGTTGCCGGCTTCCAGTGTGCCCGGGCGACACAGCCCAGGCCTTTCAGGCCGGGAAGATCACGAGCGACCTGGCTGCGCGCCCTTGGCGCAGCTCCTCGAAGGCAGTGCCAACCTCGTCCAGCCGGAATCGCCCGGTGACCGCGCGCTCCAACTCGAGACGCTGCTGCAGGTACAGGTCTGCCAGCAGGGGAATGTCGAGTCGGAACCGGTTGCTCCCCATCCGGCAAGTCCGCAGGCTCCGGTCATCACCGAGCAGGCTGGCCGGGAAACTGAGCCGCGCCCCGTCCGGGGGCAGGCCCACGACGGTGCAACTGCCGCCCGGCGCAGTGGCCCGAAGCGCCATCTCCACCGTGGCCGGTGATCCGACTACCTCGAACGCGAAGTCCGCTCCTCCGCTGGTGATGTCCTGCGCCTGCGCCGCGGCGCCCGGGCCTGCGAGGACGGTGTGCGTGGCTCCGAAACCGGCTGCCATGAGCAGCTTCGAGGGGTCACGGTCGATCGCGACGACCGTACGGGCGCCGGCGAACCTGGCTGCCTGGATCACATGCACGCCCACGCCTCCGCATCCGACAACCACGGCGGTGGAACCCGGTGTCAGCCGGGCAGACCTGACTACTGCGCCGAAGCCGGTGACCACGGCGCAGCCCAGGAGAGCGGCCAGGTCAAGCGGCATCGCGGCCGGCACGCACGCCAGCGTGCGCTCGTGTACGAGCATCCGCTCCGCGAAGCCACCGATTCCGCCCACCTGGCTGACGGCGCTGCCGCCCTCGCGTATCCGCGGAGGTTCGCCTGGCGAGCGGGAGTGGGTAATGCGCCGCTGGCAGCGGAATGGCTTTCCATCCAGGCAAGCTCGGCACCAGCCGCAAAAGCTCGAGACGCACGACACGACATGATCGCCAGCGCTGATCTCCCGAACGTCCGCGCCGACGGACTCCGCGATCCCCGATGCCTCATGGCCCGGGATGAACGGCGGGCCGACTACACGTGATTGCCCGTCAACGTTGTGCAGGTCGCTGTGGCATACCCCAGTCGCTGCTGTCTTGACGAGCACCTCGTGCGGCCCCGGTTCATCGATGATGACGTCTACGACGCGGGGAACTCCGGGCACCTCGTGAACGACGGCCGCGCGCGCTACAGTCATCGGTCATCCCCTCACTCGCGGCTGATGTGGGAGCCCGCCTGGCGGCGAGCCGCGCCTCTAGGTGTATCGTATGCATAGGTTACTATCTGCGAGAGGATGCGTATATGCGGCGTCGCTGCGCTATCAACGCGCCCGCAGGCTCGGCGACGGAGGTCTTGGAAATCGCGCAATGATGAGACAACCTATAATCGGTGCAGGCCACGACGGAGGCCAGGTGTTATGAAGTTCTTTCCACTAGGGGAACCACCCGACGTAACGCCCGGGTGGTTCGTTGCGGAGATGGCGGAATGCGGGATGGACGCAGAAGCCATGCCTTTGTGGTTTCTGGGTGATGCGCAAGATCTCTCTGTGCCGGCAGCACTTCTCCTGGAGATGCCGCCGAATTACACACTTTTCCGGCACGGGCATCCCTGCGCTCGCTTTGAAGTCGTGGTCCAGGGCGCACTCGATGTCGGTGACGGCCGGATTGCCAAGCCCGGCGACATCTTTACAGCAGACGCTGGAACTCTATATGGCCCTCATAAAACCGGTCCGGAGGGAGCCACGACTATCGAGGTATTCGGTCACCTAGAGGGTATGTTCCGGCTGCTCTATGAGGGTAAGAATGGTTGGATCATCGAGGCTGACGTGCGCAGAGGCGAGGTTCCGCCTGAGTACGAAGCCATCCCCAGTCTTGAAGGCGGTCGTGTTGAGAAGTGACGCCCTTGGTGGGTCTAGAGGCTTATGCTCAGAGCCAGGCTGAGCTGAAGAAACCGCGCGGCTTGTCTACAAGCTCGACCAGCACGATTCCAGATCGACTTCCACCCGATCTAGCGCATGACTTTGACTATGAGCTTGGTCAAAGCCCGTCAAGGCACCGCGTAGGCCGGGAGTGGCGACCCAAGAGCCAGCCCGTGGCCACCCCAGGCATGACTTCCCCGGAAGGACACCGCGGGCAATGCGGGGCCGTACCGGGTTTATGACCTCACCGCTGATGCCGGCTGGATGTCGGTGGGAACCGAGATCACCACGCTGATGACGCTCTATGACCAGCGGCGGGAAGCGGACCTTGGACACGCGCTGCGGTCACCGCCCGGGGCTGACCGCCCGGGCGCCGCCCGGCCGCCCGTCCTCACCCTCGCCGACCGGCTCCCGGTCACCGCCCTCCACCAGCGCCTCGCCTCGCCCCAGGTCGCCATCGCTGCCTCGTCACTGTCCGCCCCGAGACGATCCACAGGCGCATCCGCGACCTCCGCCAGCTCTTGGACCAAGCCGGACATGCTATCCAGCCCGGTCCGTACGGCTTGCCCGCCTCGACGAGCTCTACAGCCTCGGGGCCGCGGAGGGCATCGCCGTTCCAGCGGAGATCAAGACAGTAAGTTAATCATTTGCAAGCTTTAATTACCCGGCAGTGCGCCTGGCCCCTACTGTGACCTGCTCTCTTCCTGCGAGGCGAGGATCAGCAGCGGGGACCCGTCGCTCTGGGCGTTGCCCAGGTCGGCCATGCCGTTGGCGACGCCCGCTCCATGTACGGCAACTTCCTTCCCACGTTCCTGCGTAAGGATCGTTGACCGTCTTGGATATTGGAAGCTATGCTAACGGAACCTACATGGCGGGCCACTGCTCGATCCGGGGGTCGTCCGCGGCGGAGGAAGGCACGGTTTCTACCGATGCAGACATTTCTAGTGTTCCTGGTCCTCGGCTTCGGGCCGGGCGCGATCTACGCGCTGCTCGCCGAGGGGATCGTGCTGATCTTCCGCGGTTCCCGGGTGCTCAACTTCGCCCAGGGCGCGCTCGCCATGATGGCGACCTACCTGTACCTGAAGCTTGTGGCGCTGGGCTGTCCCAAGCTGCTGGCACTAGTTGCGATCGTGGCCTTCGCTTCGCTGGGCGGCGCCTTTATCTATTTCAAGGTTATGCGACCGCTTCGGCACGCGCCGATGCTAGGGCTCGTTGTCGCGACCCTGGGACTGGTGCTAGCCCTGCAGGCGGCGGCGACCCTGATCTTCGGAGCACAGCCGCAGCCGGCGCCGCCTCTGCTGCCGCATGCGACGGTTACCTTCTTCGGCGCCAGAGTTGGCGAGGACCGGCTGCTGCTCCTCGTGATCGCGGTCATGGTGGCCGCCGTTCTGGCCGTCGTATACCGGCGTACCCGCTTCGGCCTGATCACTCGTGCCGCGGCCGAGAACGAGAAAGGTGCCTCGTTGCTCGGGTACTCTCCGGACAAGATCGCGGCGATCAACTGGGCGCTCGGGACCGGGCTGGCGGCACTTGCCGGAATCCTGATCTCGCCGATCGTTGCGATCTCGCCCGACGCCTACACCCTGCTTGTCATCCCTGCGCTGGCGGCAGCGCTACTGGGACGGTTCACGTCATTCTGGATCACGGCCGGGGCTGCGGTCGGCATCGGTGTCGCGCAGTCGCTGGTGGCGGATTACGTGACCTACCCGGGCGTCTCAGATGCGCTGCCCTTCGCAGTGATCATCATCGCGATGGCCGTTACCGGAAAGCTGATCCCGTCCCGGCATGCGGTCATCTCACGTCGGCCACCGGTGGCGACGCAGGCCCGGTTCGGTCCGATCGCGGTCCTTGTGCTTGCCGCAGCCACCATCCTGGTGCTGGTTGGCCTGAACAGTACCTACACGCCTGCCATCGCGATTGGCGCAGCCGTCGCAATCATCGGCTTGTCCGTCGTCGTCGTCACCGGCTACGCGGGCCAGTTGTCGCTGATGCAGATGGGATTCGCGGGCTTCGGCAGCTTCATGATCTCAAAGATCGGGCACAGCCTAGGAGTGCCGTTCCCGTTTTCGATTATCCTTGCTGCCCTCTGCGTCGTGCCGCTTGGCCTGCTGGTAGGCCTGCCGGCGCTGCGAGTGCGCGGCATCAACTTGGCCATCGTGACGCTGGGAGCCGGCGTCGCGCTCAATGCCATGCTGTTTCAGAACCCGAGCCTGTCGGGCGGATACACCGGTCTTCCTGTCGACCCGCCCGCGCTGTTCGGCTACCCGCTAGGTTCGGTCCTTCATCCGACGAGGTTCGCCATCCTCAGCGTCGTGGTACTGGCGCTGTGCCTGCTGGGCATGCGGTTCCTGCGGGCATCCAACGCTGGGCGCCGGATGCTGGCGGTACGGGACAACGAGCGGGCCGCGACCGCAGCCGGGGTCAACGTAGCCGCCACCAAGCTGGCAGCGTTCGGGGTGTCGGCTTTCCTGGCCGGTCTCGGCGGCGCCCTTCTCTCGATGCAGACTGAGATCGTCGCCTTCACGCAGTTCGATCCGATAGCGTCGATCTTCATCGTGGCGGCCGTCTTTATCGCCGGCATCGGGAGTCCGGGCGGTGCTCTCTTCAACGGCATCGTGACCACAGGGGGATTGCTGTACGTATTCGTATCGACGAATGTGTCCGGCCTCGATCAGTACACCGCCCTGATCAGCGGTATTGCGGTCATCATGGTCACGATCCAGCAACCGGACGGGGTTATCCCCGGGGTCGCCCGGGAGCTGAGCGGTCTCGTCCGGCGACGCGGGACGGGACGACCCGGCAGTCCCGCAGAGACGACTGGCGGTACCGAGCCCGCGCCGGCCCGCATGGGCACGAGCGCACAACCGATCGGCTGATCATGTCCGACACGAGACTGAAGCAGAGCACCGGCCTGGCCCACGCACGGCATCCCACGTACGAACGGCTCATCGACAGCCAGCCGCACCTCGCCCGGTTCCTGGCCGTCAGCTGGGGGGGCGTCTACGCCATCCTCGGCGTGATCGGGCTGCTGCAGTCGGACTTCGCCGACTTCGCCAATCCGGCCGGTGGCGGGTACATTCTCGGGATCCGGATCAATCCCCTGGCCGCGATCATCTACCTGATCATCGGGGTTCCGGGACTCGCCTGCGCGTTCCGCCGCCGGACGGCTGAGGCCTACCTGCACTGCCTGTTCTGGGCCGGCCTGATCCTCTTCCTGTCCTCGATATTCATGGCCAACAGCGCCGACCACAACTGGCTGGCTGCTAACGGCCAGGTCATAGGGCTGGGACTCCTCACGATGATCGGAGCGCTCTGGTGACCAGCGCAACCGCCGCCCACAGTACAGGAGCGAGCACAGCGGCGCCGATTCTCGAGCTGTCCGACCTGACGGTCCGCTACGGAGGGCTCGTCGCCGTCTCTTCGGTCTGCCTGACCGTGCATCCCGGCCAGCTGGTAGGCCTCGTTGGCCCCAACGGCGCAGGCAAGACCACCATGATCGATGCGATTTGCGGCTTGGCCGCGGCTGAAGGGTCAGTGCGTTTCGGCGGCCGCGAAGTCGGGCGGCTCGCACCGCACCGGCGCTCCCGCGCCGGGCTCGTACGTACCTTCCAGTCCATCGAGCTGTTCGAGGATCTCACGGTTCGTGAGAACGTGCTGGTCGCGGTGACGTCCCGGGGCAGCCGCCGGTCACGTCGCGGCAGCGCGGCCGAGATCGCCGATCGCGCGCTGCAGGCGGTAGGTCTCGTTCACCTGCGAGACAAGCTGCCGCCCGAGCTACCGCAAGGTCAGCGCAAGCTCGCGGGAGTTGCTCGTGCCCTCGGCTCGCTGCCCAGCTGCCTCCTACTGGACGAGCCGGCGGGCGGGCTGGACAGCGCCGAGAGCGCAGCGCTCGGCCGCCAGCTGCGGGCCCTGGTCGATGATGGGCTGAGCGTCCTGCTCATCGAGCATGACATGGGCCTGGTCTTCGAGGTCTGTGACTTCATCTACGTGCTTGAGTTTGGCAAGGTCATCGCGCAGGGCCCGCCGAGCACGGTCCGGCAGGATCCGCGTGTGATTGCCGCCTATCTGGGTGAAAAGGCAACCCGCGCAGCCACGATCGCCACCGGCCCCGCTGAGGAATCCTCGTGACACATCTGATCGAAACTCATGATCTCTACGCCGGCTACCAGGGCGTACCGGTTGTCCGGGCGCTCACCATCCATGTCGATCCCGGTGAGGTCGTCGCTCTGCTCGGTCCCAACGGAGCCGGCAAGACAACCACGCTGCTGACCATGTCGGGCTTGCTCGCACCGATCGCCGGCGAGGCGATCGTGCTCGGCGAGCCCGTCCGCGGCGGACAGACCCACCGGATCGCCCGCCGCGGCCTGGCACACGTGCCCGAGGACCGGGCGCTCTTCTTCGACCTGACCGTCCGGGAGAATCTCATTCTCGGGCGCGGAAACGCCGAGCGGATGGACATGGTGTTGGAGTACTTCCCGCAATTGGCGACGCGCCTTCAGATGAAGGCCGGCTCGCTATCGGGCGGCGAGCAGCAGATGCTTGCCCTCGGACGGGCACTGGTGAGCAACCCCCGTGTTCTCATGGTGGACGAGATGAGCCTCGGCCTGGCCCCCATACTCGTCGAGCGCCTCCTTCCGGTCCTGCGGCGGATCGCCGACGAGACGGGTGCGGCAGTGCTGCTGGTCGAGCAGCATGTCGACCTCGCGCTGGAGTACGCCGACCGCGGGTACGTCCTCGTGCACGGCGAACTGCGTCATGAGGCGGCAGCCGAGGAACTCGCCGCGAACCGGGAACTCATCGAAGCCAGCTATCTCGGCACGGGGGGATTCGAGGAGGCCGCCGAGGAGCTGGCGACCCCCGCGCCGGCGCCGTAACAGCGGAGCCTGCCTCAAGGTCGGTTTCCCGGTCGGCGGACGTGCAGAGCGGGCGGGCAAGTTCCTCAGCTCCACCCGGTATTCAGCTAATAAACGTGATCACTTCGTGATCTTGTCGGCGATCTAAGTCATTGACCGAAAAAAAGTAGTAATGTAGGGTAACTAATCTAGTACAGCAAACTTTGGCTTTACAAATGCCTGATCCGGTCCTGGCAGTCGTCAGCCTTCCGTGGATTGGCTGAGCACTCGGCAGTACTCTCAGTAAAGAGAGGTCGTTCATGAGGTACAAGTACCTCGCGGCCGCGCTAACCATGATGATTGTGGTGGCCGGCTGCAGTAGCGCAAAGAATACAGCGTCGAGCTCCAGCAGTACGGCGAGCAACGGTGCGACCACCGCCAAGAAAGTGACAGTGGGCCGGTTCTCGTTTCCGTCCGGCGCTGCGACGGGCTCTACGATAAAGATTGGCATCGTCAACTCGAATAACCAGATTCCTCAGGTTGTCACGGCTGCCCAGGCGGCCGTCAAGTATGCGAACGCCAACCTTGACGGCATCAACGGGCACAAGATAGAGCTCGTGGTCTGCGACGAGCAGGCTAATCCCGCGACGGCCAGCACATGCACGCCGAAATTTGTCCAGAACCAGGTCGCGGCGGTCATCGGCTACCCGCTCGTGTGGCTGTCGATCGGCGGCCTGACCGGCCTCGCTGCCGCGCACATCCCTTATCTGGGCATCGGGACATCAGGCCCCGCTGAGAACGCAGCCGACGCGTACCCGATGTTCGGCGGCGATATCCAGATACTGAACTTCGTAACTCAGTTCAAGGCCCAGCACGTCAAGACCGTGAACTACCTCAGTGTCAATTTTCCGGCAAATGTCGCGTCCGCGGAGGGCATCGACAAATCCGTCTGGGGTGCTGCAGGAATCACGGTCAAGAAGGAAGTCTTCTACACGTCTGGCGCGGCCGACGTCACCACCCCAGCGGCCCAGGCTATCCAGGGTAACCCGGACGCCATCTACGTTAATAATGGCCCACAGGACGTCGTACGTGCCATCGCAGCCATTCGCCAGGATGGTTACAAGGGAAAGATATTCGCTACTTACTCCGCCCTGGCGCCTCAGCTGTATCCGGCAAGCGCAAGCGTGATGAAGGGAGTCACCGTGGAAACGGGCCAGCTACTCTACTTCCAGGACACGGCGAACCCGGAGGTGGCGCTTATGCATACCATACTCGGTTCGGCTGGCATCAGCTCAGATTCTTACGCCCAGACTGGCGTCGCCCAGGTGCTCACTCTCGCCGATATGGGAGACAAGATCGGCGGCGACCCGACTGGGCAGAGCTTCCTCAACTACCTCAAAAACGTTGCGGGGCAGGATGTGTTCATGGGATACCAGATGAACATTTCGCAAGTGCCATCGAACCAGCCGACGCTTAGCCACGTGACGAATGTATTCTCCCGGTTCATGTCCTACGACGGCAAGTCGTTCAACTACGTAAGCGGATGGGTGAGCGCTTTCGGAACGGCTGGGAACGGGTAGGAGCAGGATCCTGAGGCAGCCCCATGTGATGAGCGGTAGGCGCTTTCTCGACAAGTAAACCAGTCGCGATGTGAGCATGATAACCGATAATTCAATCGAAAATGTTCACGACGCACTAGGAGATGGTCGCGTCTATCGGACGAGCCGTTGTGTCGTTGGGCCAACGCCGTTGCGTTGATCCCCTAACCGGAAGATTAAATATGAAGGCGAAGATCTTGGTCGCCATGGCCGCCGCGACATTGGTTGTGTCTGCCTGTAGTAGTGCGACTTCATCCTCTAGTGGCTCCAGTTCTGCAAGCCAGACCGCTCAAGCCGCTCATAAGGTCACAGTGGGCCGATTCACGTTTCCGTCCGGTCAAGCGACCGGCTCGGTAATCAAGATCGGCTTGGTGAACTCGAACAATCAGATTCCGCAGGTCGTGAAGGCCGCTCAAGCCGCAGTCAACTACGTGAACGCCAAGCTCGATGGCATCGCCGGCCACAAGATCGAGCTCAGTGTGTGCGACGAAATGTCGAGCGCGGCTGCGGCAAGCGCGTGTACTCCGCAGTTCGTGCAAGACAAGGTGGCCGCAGTAATCGGATACCCGCTTGTCTGGCTGTCCATAGGCGGCTTGAAGGGCCTAGCCGCCGCCAACATCCCGTACCTCGGCGTCGGACAAGGTGATGCGCAGAGCGCAGCGAACTCCTACCCGATGTTCGGCGGCACGATTCAGGAACTAAATTTCGGCACGCAATATAAGGCTCTAAGCATCAAGACGCTCAACGTCTTGGATGTGAATTTTCCCGCTAACATCCAGTCAATTAATGGCATTGACAAGTCAGTCTGGAGCTCATTCGGAGTTACGGTCGGCAAGACTGTGTTTTACACCTCAGGTGCCGCAGACGTGACGACGCCGGCGCAGCAAGCGACCGCAGGGGATCCTGACGGGATCTATATGGGCAATGGGCCACAGGATGTCGCGCGGACGGCGGCGGCTATTCGCCAAGCGGGCTACAAGGGTGTCCTCTTCCAAAGCTATTCCGCCCTGACCCCGCAATTGTTCCCCGCAGCCGCGAGTGTTCTCAAAGACAACGTTACTGAGACCGGCCAGCTGCTCTATTTCGACGATCCTACTAACCCCGAAGTTGCTTTGATGCACACGATTTTGGGATCGATACCCGCTGACTCCTTCGCGCAGGTCGGCGTCGCCCAGGTTCTGACCTTGGCCGACATGGGCAACCATATCGGACCTGACTTGACTGGCCAGGCATTTCTGAACTATCTGAAGAATGTCCATGGGCAGAAGGTGTTCATGGGATACCAGATGGACATATCGCAGGTGCCGCTGAATGAGCCGCAACTGAGTCACATCACGAATCCCTTCTCTCGCTTCATGATCTACAACGGCAAGACATGGGTCTACAAGAGCGGCTGGGTCAGCGTGTTCGGAACAGCAAAGCCGGGAGTGGGCGCGGGCTCCTAAGCGCGTGAGAAACGGTCTAAGAAGCCAAGCCCCAGACCGGGAACATGCACTCATCCTCCAAAGGGAGCTCGATGAACAGATTCGAAGGCAAGGTCGCATTCATCTCCGGTGGAGCACGGGGGCAAGGTCGATCGCACGCCGTACGGCTCGCCTCGGAGGGTGCGGACATCGTAACGTTTGACATTTGCGCCCAGGTCGACTCGGTCTTGTATCCGATGAGTACGAGTGAGGACCTCGCTGAGACCGAGCGGCTGGTGAAGAGCGCGGGAGGGCGCATCATCGCCCGCGAAGCCGATGTCCGGGACAGGTCAGCTGTGGCGAAGGTGTTTAGCGAGGGCATTGCCGAATTCGGCCACGTGGACATTGTCATCGCGAACGCAGGTATCATGCCGCTCGACTCACCGCAGGCGTTTTACGACGCTGTTGATGTCATGCTTACCGGCGTCTGGCACACCGTCGAAGCCGCGGTCCCCCACCTCATCGAGCGGGGCAAGGGCGGCACGATCGTAATCACCAGCTCGACTGCGGGCCTGAAGGCATTGACGCCAACCCGCGATCACGCGATGCCTGGCGGTCTCGGATACCACGCCGCCAAGCACGGGGTCATCGGCTTGATGCGTTGTTATGCGCAGTCGCTCGCGGAACACCGGATCCGCTGCGTGACAGTCAATCCCACAGGAGTCAACACGCCCATGGTGGTGAACTCGGTTTTCGAAGAACTCGTCGCCCAGCATCCCGAGATCGTCGGATCGTACACCAACCCGATGGGAGTCGAACTGATCGAACCGTCCGATGTGTCCGATGCCATCGCTTTTCTGTGTTCGGATGAGGCAAAGTGGATCACTGGAATCTCGGTGCCTGTCGACGCCGGTATCTGCAACAAATGATCGGCGGCGCATATCGGATGGCTGAAAGCTGCTGTCGATCCGAGAAAGTGAGGGTGCATGGCGCATCTCGTCCGTAGGCCCGTTCCCGACCACGTGCCGTCCGGCCTCGTGAGGGAGTTCGACTTCTTCACCGACCCGAACTTCCTCGCAGATCCGTGGGTGGCCTTCGACGCCCTTGCCGATGCCCCGGAGATCTTCTGGTCTCCGGTCGGAGGCCAGGGTTATCACGGTGGCGGAGGATACTGGTTCATCCACGGCTACGACGCGGTACGGGAGGGATTTCGACGGCACGACCTGTTTGGCGCCTCATTCGGTCCGGGCGAGACGAGCATGCCCGAGGCCGCGGAGTGCCCAGCAGGGGTGCCGCTCACCGTGGACCCTCCCGATCACGCACGTTACCGCGCACTGCTCGCGGAGGACTTCACGCCTCGCGCGGCAGCAATGCTGGAGTCTAAGTTGCGGACCTTGGCAGCCGATTTGATCGATTCCTTCGCGCAGCGGGGGTCGTGTGAGTTCGTCGAGGAATTCGGTCGGCCGTTCCCCGCTGCGGCGTTCCTGGCGCTATTCGGCCTGCCCTCGGCCGAGTGGAAACGATTCGTCGAGCTCGCGGCCACCATTCTGCACCCGGGGGGCAAGGCGGCAGCAGCAGCTGCGGCGCAGGAGGAGATCAACGTCATCCTGGCCGACCTGATCGCGTCCCGGCAGAAAGACCCACGCGATGATCTCATGAGCCACGTGCTTCAGCGGCCGTTCGGCGACCAGCCGTCGCCGCCTCGCGCCGTAGCCGAGAGCATTGCACACCTGCTCTTCGAAGCCGGGCTCGACACTATGACCATGGCGCTGGGGCACTTCTTCCTTTTCCTCGCCACGAATCCCGCCCATCGGCAGCGGCTGCGAGACGACCCGGGAGTGACGGCCAACGCGGTCGAAGAACTGCTCCGCGCCAACTCGTTCATCACGCTGCCGCGGTTCGTCAAGGAGGATACGACGTTCCGGGGCGTATTCATGAAGAAGGGGGACCACGTGTGGCTGCCGACAGCGTGTGGCAGCCGGGATCCGCACTCGTGGGAGCGCCACGATGAGGTGAACTTCGACCGGCTAGCCCACCGCCATCTGATCTTCGGTGCTGGTCCGCACCGTTGCCTCGGGTCACATCTAGCGCGTCTTGAGCTCCGAGTCGCCATCGAGGAGTTCAACACGCGAATACCGGAGTATTCCGTTGCGGCGAATTACGTTCCTGACTATCACGGCGGCATCGGGATGGGGCTCGACTCCCTGCGCCTTGTATGGGATACCCAATGAAGGTCCGCGTCGACTCATCGCTGTGCCAAGGCCATGCCATGTGCCATGCGCTGGCGCCAGAGGTCTACACCCTGGACGACCTGGGTTTCTGCAACATCGGGGAGAAAGAAGTCCATCCGACTCAGCAGGCAGCCGCGCTTCGAGGTCGGGACGGTTGCCCGGAGCGCGCCATAACAATCCTCGATCATTCCGAGCAAGTATCGGATACCCCGACCCTAGATCACCGGTCGTCGGCGAAGGGGCCCCCTTACTCATGACAGATCTGTTGTCGCTCCCATCCGCTATCGCGGAACGGGGCCTTCTCATCGGTGGCGATCGGGTCACCAAGTCATCCGGCGGAACGGCGCCGAACTACAATCCGTCCACCGGCGAGATACAATCGGAGGTCCCGCTAGCGGGCCGCGCGGAGATCGATCAGGCCGTCCAGGCGGCGCGTGAGGCATCACGGGCCTGGGGTGCAACACCTGGCCCGCTCCGGGCATCGATCATGCACCGCTTCGCCGGCCTGATCGAGCAGAATGCTGTGGAATTCGAGTCCCTCGCCCGCCTCGAGACCGGAGCGAACTTTCCGATCGCTTCGAATATCGCCCCGATGACCGCAGCGTGGGCTCGGTACTTCGCCGGCTGGACGGACAAGATCGAGGGTGCCGTCATACCGGCCGGGCCCGGGACGTTCAACTACGTCCTACGCGAGCCTTACGGCGTGATCGCCGCGCTGATGCCGTGGAATGCGCCAGCGGCCACTTTCGCGTTCAAAGCGATCCCTGCGCTCGCTGCAGGAAACGCTGTTGTGGTGAAACCGCCGGAGCTCGCTCCGCACTGCGTGCTCCGCATCGGCGAGCTGGCGGTTGAAGCGGGCTTCCCCGCTGGGGTCGTCAACATCGTTCCCGGCGGACCCGATGCAGGCGATGCCCTAGTGCGCCATCACTGGGTCGATAAGATCTCGTTCACTGGCGGGGGGGCGACTGCTCGGAAGGTGGCATCTGCGGCAGGTGAAAGCCTGAAGCCGGTCATCATGGAACTCGGCGGGAAGTCGGCAAATGTGGTGTTCGCCGACGCAGACCTAGATGTTGCCGTTGCCATGGCGTCGATGGCGTTCACCGTCATGAGCGGTCAGGCTTGCGCGCTTCCGACCCGGCTGCTCGTGCAGAGGGAAGCCTACGGCGAGGTCTGCGGCCGGCTGACCCAAGTAGCGCGCTCACTCCGCGTCGGGGATCCCGTGGATCTGCGCGTCGACCTCGGCCCGGTCATCACGGAGTCCGCGCTCAAGCGCATCCTCGGTGTCATCCAGCGTGCACGGACGGCCCGAGAGGGCGAACTGGCTGCAGGTGGCGAGCGCCTCGGCGGGGATCTGTCGAGAGGTTATTTTCTCCAGCCGACACTGTTCATAGACGCAAATCCCGACAGTGCTCTGGTCCGCGAGGAGATCTTCGGCCCGGTGCTGGCGGTGATGCCGTTCGATACCGAGGAGGAAGCGGTCGCCTTGGCCAACGACAACGTGTACGGCCTCGGCGGTTACGTTCACACCTCCGATTTGCGCCGGGCGCACCGCGTCGCGCAGCAACTCGACGCGGGCTACATCGGAATCAACTCCTTCGGCCCGCACACGCCCGCCACACCGTTCGGAGGCAACAAGGCCAGCGGCTGGGGGCGGGAGGGTGGTTCGGCAGGCTTGAACGAATTTCTGAAGCTGAAGAACATTTATGCGCCGCTCTAACTCACCGTCCACCGGACGCTTCTCTGTGGATCCAGAGCGTCCTGCTTCAGGGCAACCGATAGGACGGGCCCGGTGACGAGCCTCGCAGCAGAGCTAGGAGCTGAGATGTCAGAGCAGAAAGTGGCACGGGTCGGATGTGGCAGCGCCTACGACGGTGACCGGCTCGATTGGTCCGTTGACTTGGCGAAGAGTGGCGCAGTGTCCTACCTCTCCTTCGACTGCCTGGCCGAGGGGACGATGACTGCGGCCCAGCTGCGACGCAATGAGGATCCGTCTGTCGGCTACGCGATGAATTTGCTACCGGTCATCGAAAGCTTCGAGGCTTTCCTAGGAAATGGCTTGAAGATAATCGGCAACTTCGGGGTCAGCAACACCGAGGCCGCGGTGCAAGCGACCGTCGACCTGCTCCGCCAGCTTGGCCGTTACGGCATCCGGGTCGGCGCGGTGCACGGGGACGACATCCGTACCAAAGCGTTCGAGCTTGATCTCGATCTCCCAGACATGGGTTGCAAGCTGTCCGAGGTCGGCAAGCCCGTCGTGTCGGTTAATGCCTACACGGGTGCAGGTGAAATGATGAGCCTGCTGACTGGCGGTGCCGACTTCGTGCTCGGTGGCCGGACGGCCGACGTCTCGCTGTATGTGGCGCCAATCTGTTACGAGATGGGCTGGGACCTCGACGACCTCGACAGGCTCGCTCGTGCCTCTGCGGCCGGACACCTGCTCGAATGCGGCATCCTCGTGAGTGGTGGCCGACTGGCCAACCCGCCGCGCCATATGTTGAAAAACGCCGTCCGAATCGGAATGCCTTATGCCGAGATCAGTCACGACGAGATCATTATCTCCAAGAATCCAAATTCGGGCGGCGTGGTCGACATCCGGACGGTGAAGATGCAACTGGGCTATGAGATCCACGACCCCGCCAACTATCTGACGCCAGATGTCACGCTCGACGTCAGCAACGCTGCTGTTGAGCAAGTGGACGTAGATAGAGTACGGGTCACCGGGGTACGGGGGAAGCCCCGGCCGGACACCTTGAAGGTGCTCGTTGGGTTGGACCTGGGCTGGCGGGTCACCTCGGAGGTATCGCTGGGCGGGCCCGGCTGCCTGGAACGCGCTGACTTTGCGCGTGAGCTGCTTGAGGCCCGATGCGCCGAATTCAGGGGTGACATCGATGATCTACGAGTCGACCTGATCGGGATGAATTCGCTCTTCGGTGACCAGATCAAGGCGGGAGCGCCGGCCGAGGTTCGGCTCCGATTTGCGGCCCGATGTTCTGAGCGCCACGTCGCGGCGGCGTTTCACCACGAGGCGAAACATCTCGGTATGTCTATCGCTGGGGCGACTGCGAGCGCGCCCCGGCTCGAGCGGTTCTTCGGTGTGACGCCAGCCTTCGTGCCTCGCTCTGCGGTATCGCTCGAGCAGGAGCTGGTCACGGTATGAAGCTTTACGATATCGCTTACAGTCGGGCGGGCGACAAGGGTGACATTGCTAATGTGAGCGTATTTGTCGACGACGAGGCAGACTGGCCGACTATCCGGGATCGACTGACGGTGGAGGAAGTAAGGAAGAAATTCGGCCCTCTCGTCAAGGGCGAGATAGTCCGCTACGAATTTCCGAATCTGCACGGGCTGAATTTTGTTCTCTACAGGGCCCTGGACGGCGGGTGCGGCTCCGGGCTGCGACTTGATCAATATGGCAAGGCGTACTCGTCGTTGATGCTCGACATCGATCTCTAGCCGTGCCGGATCGCAATACCCGGCGGTTAGCGTCGGGAGTTGATGTGACGGTAGTTGACTCATTGATAGGAGCTCAGGTGACCAGGCACCCTCAGCTGAATGGCCTCGCCCGATGACGGCGTGGATCGACACGCATGTGCACGCAATCGCCCCTGATCGGGAGCGGTACCCGCTGAATCCGTCCGGCCCCGACCAGGACTGGTACCTGCGTCACGATGCAGCACTTTCCCCGCACGAACTCATCACCCAGCTCATGGATTCGGGCATACAGAAAGCTGTCCTGATCCAGGCTTTCGCCGCGTACGGTGCCGACTGCAGCTATGCGGTGGACACCGCGGTTCAGATGCCGGCCACCTACGCGAGTGTTGCTTTCGTCTCCTCCGACGATCCCGACCCCTCCACGCGCCTCGAAGAGTGGCTCGAAAGAGGCGCCAGCGGGTTGCGCATCATCTCCACAGGGTCGCCGGACCGGAACGTCACAGCCGCTGGGAACGAAGCGGGCGACCGGCTGTTCGGTGGGATCAACGCAGCCGCCAGCCTGGAACTGTTGACACTCGCTCGGGACCGCCAGATCCCGGTCGTGTTGACCATGCCTCGGCTATTGACCGATGACATGCCGCGCCTGCAGCCCGTCCTGGAAAGGTTCCGCGACATCACCTGCATCATCGATCACGGCGGTTTCCCGTCGGCGGACCAGTTGCGACAGGACTGGGACACAGGACCGATCGGCGGCCTGTTCAAGCTAGCCGCATATCCTAACGTCCTAGTCAAGATCACTTCCATCCCACTGCAGGCATGCCGCCGCGCCGGAGCCGAGACAGCTGCTCGGTTCGCCGAGCGACTGGTCGACACCTTCGGATCGGAACGCCTGATGTGGGGAAGCAACTGGCCTACGACCCCGTACTGGGACGATGACACGTCCGCGACCTACCGGGATCTTGTCGGCATGGTCCTCGACGCCTGCAAGGGCCTCCCTGAGAGCGATCGGGAGAACATCATGGGCCGGACCGCGGCCCGGATCTGGCCGCAGCTCGCGAAGGTGCGCTAGTCGGTATGCTCAGGCACCCTGAGGCCGGAATAGAGCTGATCACAGAACTGCCGTGGTCGGCTGCTAACCCCGAGCGAGCACCGGGGTCAGAGAGCGAACCAGGATCGGACGTCCTGGCCGCTCGCCAGCGAGAGGCCGTACCCTACGGCCTTCTCCAGGAAGAAAGGGCCGGAGGACAGCCTGAACGAGTTCCGCAGATGCGGATTCGCGGCTTTCCCGCGTGGGTGCACGACGGAGGTGCGGCATGAATGTCGAGGTACTAGTGGCCGCCGGCGCACTAGTGGGGGAAGGTCCTTGCTGGGATCCGGCCAGCCAGCGGCTGCTGTGGGTGGATCTCGGAGCAAACCGCGTACATAGCAGCGACCTCTCGACCGGCGGAACTGACACGCGAACTTTCGCTGAAACCGTCGGGGCGGTCGTTCCGATCGACGGCGGCGGCATGCTCCTGGCGAATACCCAGGGATTCGCGAGGATCCAGAGACTCGACGCAAAGCTGGAACTTGTAGTCGAGGTTGAAAGTGATCTGCCGAACAATCGGATGAATGATGGGAAGTGCGACCCCTTCGGACGGATGTGGGCTGGTTCAATGTCGCTGACGCTAGCGCGGAATGCTGGGAGCCTGTACCGCCTGGATTCCGACATGACAACGCACCGGGTTCTCGGACGCACTACTGTCTCGAACGGCCTCGCCTTCACTCCGGACGCCAGGAAATGTTATTTCATAGATAGCGTGCTGAGGCGTGTCGACGTTCTAGCCCTAGATGAGGCCGGTAGTCTTCTCAGCCGTGACGTATTCATCGATCTCTCGCCGTATCCGGGAAGCGCGGACGGCATGACGATTGATTCTGAGGGTTGCTTGTGGATAGCGTTTTACCGCGCGGGCCAGGTGCGGCGATTCTCCTGCGCTGGCCGTATGGAGAAGTGTATCGAGTTTCCTGCAACGATCACGACGAGCGTCGCTTTCGGCGGACCGCACCTCGACATTCTCTGCGTGACCACCGGGAATGCTGCCCTGTCGGAGAATGAGCGGATAGAACAGTCGTATGCTGGGTCGATCTTTGGCGTAGACGTTGGGGTGACCGGCAGGCCTGAAGTCGCCTTTCGGTGCCGAGCCTAATTCGTCGAATCACATCGCCCAACCACGATGGTACAGCTCAGCGTCGACCACGCATCTATGAGATCGTGGCGGCCAGTGGCAGCAGCGTCTCGTACGGCATCGGCCACATCCACGTTGACGCGGCGGGTTCTGGCAAGCCTGGATCCGCTGCGACAAGGAGAGGACCTCCTCGTGTGTGGGGAGGGGATCCGCCTATCTGGCAGCCGGCTGAGTCGCCATCTCGTAGTTGTTCCCAGCTGGCAGACGCTGGGATTGACATGCTGGTCGAACAGCCATGACCGAACAGCAGCGTGTCGTCATAGTCGGTTCATGCGAGGGGCATTACCATACCGCCGTTGGGTCGGAGCACTTGCCCAGTCATTAGGCGAGATGCATCGGCGGCGAGGAAGAGGATACTCCAAGCGACGTCTTCGGGTGTACCTACGAAACCGATCGGCATGGCTTGAGGCGAGGGATCTCCGAAGGCTTGGCTCATGGGGGTGGCAATGAGTCCTGGCGCAACAACATTCACCCGAATGTGAAGCGGGGCCACCTCGATTGCCAAGGTACGAGAGAATTGTGCGATCGCGATCTTGCTCATGCCATAGGCAGCCGTCGCCGGGGAGGCTTTATCCGCGGCCACGGAGCTCACGTTGATGATGGAGCCCCCCCCGCTCTGCGACATCACCCGGGTGGCGGCTTGCGAACCTAGCACCACGCCATGGGTGTTGACCGCAATCACCTGTTGCAGATCGTCAAGCGTCATCGACGATGCCGGACCGAATCGGGCTATACCCGCTACATTGGCCCAGACCGCTATCGACCCGAAGCGGTCGACTGCCATGCGGGCAAGACTGTCCACCTCGCCCGGCAGTCGCACGTCAACCCGACACGCGGCCACTCCTGTGCCAAAGCTCTCGCAGTCAGCCGCTGTGTCGTCCAACGTCCCCGGCGTCACGTCGGCAACTATGACATTGGCGCCCGCCATCGCCAGGAACCGAGCTGTGGCCCGGCCGATTCCGCTCGCCGCGCCTGTGACGACGGCCGTTCGGCCAGTCAGATCCCAGGCCTGGCTCAGCGCATCATTCACTATCCGCCCCTGAACCAGCCAAATGCTTAGGCTTTCGTCGTCTGCCCGCCGCTATGTGATCATAGCTGCGTCTAGGATAGCGCACCATTGACAAGCAAGGCCTATCATAGCTAATTATGTTAGCTATGATAGCTATATCCGGATAGCCGTCTTGCCGAGGGCCACGTACTCGTCCCTCGGGGAGATCAGCCATACCGAGCCCACCGTGGGGCGTGGCAAGGAGCGCTCCTTCGCGAGCCGGGTATCGATGGCCCGCGTTGTGTTTCGATACGTATGGCCAGTATGACATCCGAGTCAACTCGCTCCATCCGGATGGGTTAGCGAAGCCAATCATCATGAACGAGGCTTCTCCGGCTGACCAGCCGGAGGTGATGGGTGCGATGCAGAATGCTGCCGGTGCTCTAATTGCAGCCGGCCGACATCCCCCACGCGAGTGAAAGGGCGGTGTGAGATCGAGGCGTCCGCCGACGAGGTCGCGCCGTACGGGATCAGTGCACCGCTGTTCATGCTCGAAGCGGACACCCACAGAAGGGGCACCTGTTCCGACCGCTCAGCTGGGCCTGATGACGATCTTCATCGATGTCCCGACGATTCGGCGCCATGCTGAGTCAAAGGGCGTCGGCTAGACGCGTCAAGGCGCCGACCGCCGCTTTGATCGCTGTGACTTCTTGATCGCTCAGCTGGCTCAATCGCTGGACGTACCAATCGTCAACGATCCTTCGCGATTCCTCGACCGACTTGATCCCTTTGGGCGTGATCTGAATGACCTGCCGACGGCCGTCCGTCGGCAGAATCCCTCGCTTGATGAGGCCCTGCGCCTCGAGGCTTGCCAGAGCCCGGGTGATCGAAGGCTTGCGCACGCCTTCGAGCGCAGCGAGCTGAGTTGCCGTCATGGGGCCGGCGCGCTCGAGGGTAGACAACACAGACGTGAGGCTGAACGGCAGGGCGCGCATGTCGCGCTGTCGTTCCGCTCGCTGCGACCTCGCCAGCCGCGTTATCGCCGTCCGAAGCTTGCTGACCATCTCGCTGTACGGCTCGGCAACCGGAAGGAGCTCTTGACTGCTCATAGTTAGCAATACTATCAGTTGCGATCCGGACATCTCGTGCAGTCCGGCATGGCCTTTTGTCAGGCCAATCAGGGTCGACGACATGCCACGCCACGCGGGTCATTTTACGCTGCGTGGTAAATTTTGTAAGATTAGGTTACAATACTCTCATGGCCGAGTCAGCAAGCCTAGCCAGCGCCGATGACCGGCGGGATGCCAGGGTACGCCACGTGCGACTCGCGGCGTACAGCGCTTGGCTGCGCCGGGAGCGGAGGCTAACGTTCCCTGATGGCGAGGCGATCCGGCAATGGTCGATTCACCGGCCTGTCGAGTTCTGGACCTCGGTCGCTGAGTACTTCGACCTGTTCGAGGTGACTGGTCTGGCGGTCCCGGAAAACGGCAACCAAACCGTGTCGTTTCCGGATGTCCGGCTCAACTATGCCGAGTTGGCGACCGAGCGTATCGACGACTCCCCGGCCATTGTTTTTCTCCGGGAGGATGGCCTCCGGGAGACCTGGAGCTGGCGCCAGCTTCGTACGTACGTCTCCTGCTGCCGCACTGGGCTGGCGAACCTCGGCGTGGGAGTCGGTTCGCGTGTCGCGGGTATTCTGCCGAACACGCTCGCCGCGGTGGTGGCGTTCTTGGCGACGGCGAGCCTGGGCGCCATCTGGTCGGTCTTTCCCCCTGACGCAGACGAGTCTGTCATGTGTCGGCGCATCAGGAGCCTCGAGCCGACCGTTGTTCTCGGCGTCGACGGCTACGTGCGTAACGGGCGTCTGGTGGACATGCGTCGTCGTCTCTCGGCCGTCCAGCGATCGGTGGGCACCGCTACGCCGCTCGTCGTCGTCCCTTACTTGGATCTGGACCCGCACCTTGAGGACAGCCTGGACTGGGGCGATCTCATGGCGTGCGAGGAGGAGCTGGAGTTCGCGAAGTTGCCATTCGGTCACCCGCTGTGGGTGACGCATCCGAAGGATCCGCGGCTGCCGGACGAGCCCTTCGTACATAGCCACGGTGCGATCGTCCTTGAGCATGTGAAGCAGCTTGCGCTGCAGCTCGACATCGGCTGGGGAACTCGTTCGTTGTGGATCTCGAAGACGGATTCCGTGCTCTGGCAATTGCTTATGAGCGGCCTGCTGGTCGGCGCGACGATCGTGCTCTACGACGGCAGCACTGACTACCCAGACAGCGGCGCCCTCTGGCGGGTAGCGGACCTCACGCGAGCGACCTATATGGGCGTCGGGGCTTCGCGCCTGCAGCCGGACCGAAGGGTAGCGCTTGTCCCGAGGTCGCTGGTTACCCTTGGCGTGCTGTGCCGGCCAGCCGTGGCGTGCTCCCGTGGGATATCCGCCGAGCGGCTGCAGAAGTCACTCGGGAATCGGGTGCATATCGATCATCTTGTCGCGCGAAGTGACCTGTCCACCGCCGTCTTCGAGCCTGCCGTCGCAGCGAGCGCAGAGGTGGTCGTGCGATCGGGTGCGCATCCCATGCCGCTGCACGCGGTCCCTCGGTCGCAGCGCGATGCCACGCCGCAGCGCGCATCGCGCCAGCCCCTTTCCTGAGTCGAAGGAGTGTCGATGGTTGCCTCTGGCGATTCCCCAGCCGTACCCGGATCAGCGGTGCGCCCGCCCGTAGTGTGCTGCATTGAAGATTCCGGCGCTCGTTCGAGATCGGCTCTCGAGTACGCAGCCCGCCTGGCATGCCGACGGCGCGAAAGAGGTGGGTCGGACCGGCTGGTTGCTGTCGTCTACTATGCGCTGGTCAGCCTGGCAGAGCCCCCCTTGGAGTCCGGGTGGACGGTGAGCGTCATCCTCGAATCCGTGTCAACGGCGGTCATCGCCATGATCGAAGAGGTATCGAAGCGTTTCGGTCTCACGATAGAAGTTGACGAGATCTTCGGCTCCTCGCAGGCGGTGATCATCCAGGCCGTTCGAGCGCGGGACAGCGATGCGGTGATCTTGCCTGTGCTGAACCATGACGCTGGAAGAATGGCACGATGGAGCCGGCGGAGCCTGGTCTCTGGCCTCATTGCGCGGACTCATGCTGTAGTGATCGATGAGTATGACGGATGTGAAGCGCCGGCGTCCTTAGCCCTCGTCGAGGTGCACGATCGCGAGCACGTACAGCATCTCGTCGGCGAACGGCTCGTTTCTTGCGGCCCGCCTACAGGTGCTGCTCGCGGCGGGCACGGTACGGGATCTCCAGGGCGGCCGTCTTGACGGCGGCGCGGTGATGTGCCGATCCGCCCAGGGGGCACCCTACCTGCTCAGGAGCCGGCTGCATGCCGACGGCGTGGTGTGAGCGTGAGCGTTTGAGCTGGCCGTCCATCAGCGCTATTCGGGCCTGGATTATCCGCTGCATCTCATGCTTCAGGTACTTGACCACGTGCTCGTCGACGGCGGTGTACGTGATCCACAAGGACACCAATTAGTCAGATTCTTGGCAGCTCGGAAGAACGGCCATTGATGGTCTCGCGGTGCAGGTGCGCAACCGCCTGGCGCCGGAATCCCACCGGTTGCCCGCTGGCGCCCCGCACAGCCACGGCCAAGCGCAGCTGGCTGGCGGGGAAGCTCCATACCAGCTCTTGCTGAAGTAGGACCGTGGAGGAGGAGGCGGCGGCCCGAGAAGGCCCATCAGCCAGGGGATCATCGCACGCTTGGGCAGCGAACGGAACATATCTGCCTCCTGCGGTCCTCAGCCCCGGTGATGCGGGCGTTGAGTGACATGTTGCTGGTTCTTACTAATTCCTCTGAACAACGTGTTGTTCACCTATATCTTCATGTGGGCTCCCCTACTGCGGCGAGCTCTCGTCAACCTCTCGAGCCGGTTTGTCTGGGTCATAGTGTGGGTTCGGACCCGCGCCAGCAGCCGGCCAAGGCGATTGTCATCGCGCTTCCGCACTCAATCAGCGCATAATTATCTATGATAACCTTCTATTCAGTAAACCTCAAGCTCCGGGCGGGGATCAAATCTCACTCCTGCGTCCAGGCCGATGAACGCAGTCTTGCGGTCGGTAGTGGTCCCCCAGGCAAGCCAGCACCGGCTCAGGGGACGCGTTCGCGTGGACTAATTCACGGCTGTGGCGCCGGTCGCCAGCGCGAAGGATCCCGCTGGGCAGCGTCCGGCCCACCATATCCTGGGCCCAGCGAGCCGCCGTGATGAGCTTGTCCAGGTCACAGCCGGTGTCGATGTCCGAGTCACGGCACATGTAGACCAGTTCCTCGGTCGCAATGTTTCCGGATGCGCCAGGTGCGAACGGGCAGCCGCCGAGTCCGCCGACGGACGCGTCGATATCGGTGATCCCCATCTGGAGAGCCGTCAGCACGCCGGCCAGGCCTGCACCCCGGGTGTTATGCATGTGCAACCCTAGGGGAACCTCAGGATGCTGTGCGCTAACCGCCGACAGGAGGGCAGCGACCCGCCCGGGCGCCGCGGTTCCGATAGTGTCGCCGAGGCACAGGCGGTCAGCGCCCTCCTCGACCGCGCGCCGGGCAACCGCCAATGCCCGCTCTGGCGGAACCTTGCCGTCGAACGGGCAATCCCATGCGGTGGCAATTATCACCTCGCAGGTCCCCGCCTCGGCATGGACCAGCTCTACGATCTCGCCGACTTGACGCAGCGCATCCTCTGTGGAGCACCGGACATTGGCCATGCTGTGCCCATCCGCCGCCGACACCACGTACTCCAAATGTCTGATTCCTGCATCGACCGCGCGCCGCGCGCCGCGGATATTGGGGACCAGTGCAGAGAACATGACTTGAGGCCAGTTGTGCAGTTCGGCGGCGACCATTTCCGCGTCCGCCAGCGCGGGGACTGCTCGTGGGGACACAAAGGCCGTTGCCTCGATTCGGGACAGCCCGGCTTCGGCCAGGTTGGCCAGTAGCTCCAGCTTCGCGTCCGTCGAGATTGGCCGCTCGATCTGGAGCCCATCACGCAGACCTACCTCACGCAGGTTGATCGATTCGGGAAGCTGCAGGCCATTTTCGAAATTTATATTAGCCAAGATCGTGATCACATTCTCGTGTGCGGGATCAGAGGGAAAGCAGCGAGGGCTCGGTCACCGCTCGTGCGTCGTGGACAGTCGTCCAGGCCACGAGTTTGGGAAGGACGAGGCCGTCGGTCGTTATGTCGATGACGGCGGTGGCCCTTGGCGGCCCAGACCAGCGTGAAGTCAGTGACGACGGCCTCTTCAAGGATGAAGTCCCGATCATCGAATCGGAGCACCTCTTTGGTCGACGACGAGACCGGGCCGTCGGCCTTGTGGCGCTGCGGAAGCCCGCCGAAGGCGACAAGTGTGCCCACGTCGGCCGGCGTGTAGAACGCGGGGATACCAGCGCCACCCACGCGCTATCGTTGGGCGAGCGTTGCCCTGGGGAGTGAGCTCGACCTCCAGCGCGCCCGTAAGGTACTGGTGCGCGAACTCCTTGTTCTCGCCCACGTAGGAAGTCAGCCTCCGGATGCGGGAGGCGTCAAGCAGCAGGTCAAGACCCTCGCCGTCCAGCCTGCAGCTGTTGGAGTACATCTCGAGTTCGCGGCTGCCCAGTTCACACAACGCAGTGAGCAGCGCACACGGCGCTCCGTAGACTCCGAATCTCCCGACGGCGATTGTGGGCGAGTCGGCAGTGTCGGCAACGGCATGCGCCGAGTCGACCACCTTGTCCACCGGCTGAACCCCTTTCTAGGTGGAAGTAAGACTGACGAGCCAACAGGTTGTGAGCTTAGATAACTATATGCTTTCTCTGTTATCCGTACCACCGGGGACCTCAGGGAGAGGATAATCGCCGACCGACCTGGCGGTCGGCCGTTGCAGGTATCTGGTCTGCGCCGCGACTATCGAGACTGAGGGTAGTGTTCTAAGATAACAATTAATGGTGTCGGCGGTTCTCTGGTCCGACGCGAGCTGATCCTGTAGGAGGACATGTGTTTCTGCAGAACACCTGGTACCCGATCGCCCAGTCCAAAGAGGTTCGCGCTGTCCCGCTCGCCCGGCAGATCGCCGGTCAGCGCCTGGTCATGTATCGCATTTCGGATGGTTCGCCGGTCGTCCTCGAGGACCGCTGCGCCCACCGGGCAGCGCCACTGTCGCTCGGGCAGGTCAGAGGGGACACGATCCAGTGCGGCTACCACGGTATCCAGTACGATCGGTCTGGCGCGGCGACGGATGTTCCATGCCAGGCCAAGTTCAGCCCGGCTACCCGCGTGCGCAGCTACGCCGCCGTCGAACGGCACAACTTCATCTGGGCGTGGATCGGTGAGGCCGAGAAGGCGACGCCGGAAACGGTTCCCAACCTGTGGTGGAATGACCATCCGCAGTGGCGCGGCGACGGTGACACCTTGTTCCTCAAGTGCGACTACCGCCTGCTCGTCGACAACCTGCTCGACCTGACCCACGAGACCTACGTGCACGACAAATCGGCGGGCCACCCGATCATCGTCAAGACGCCGTGCGAGACGACCTGGACCGAGGACACCGTGTCCGTCAGCCGCGTAATGGGCCCCTTCGAGGTTCCTCCGCCGTGGAAAGGCTGGGTCGAGAAAGGGCTCAACTGGTACGGCGAAGTCTATCGCTACCACACGTGTAACTTCATGATGCCGGGGATCGTAGCGATCGAGACCGGTGCGGTGCGGGCCGATTGCCCCGTTCCCAACGACAACCCCAAGGAATCGATCCGGAGCATGCTGATCAACGCCTGCATCCCGGCCGACGAGACTAGCTGCTGGCAGATGTGGGTGTGGCCGCGCAACTATGCGATCGATGACCACCGGCTCACGGCCGATGTCGTGTCCTCGATCAACAAGGTGTTCGCTGAGGACGTCACGATGCTGGAAGCTCAGCAGCGCAACATTTCCGCGCGCCCCGATGCCCGGATGATCGGTATCGCTACTGACCAGGGCCCGCTGCGCGCGCGGGAGATCCTCGCTCGCGCGATCCGAGCGCAGGCGGTCGAGTCCGCCCCCGTTCATGCCGCCGTTTAAGGCTGGTGCACTCGGCCCGCTGCGCTTCGGGCTCACCGGTGAGGTGGTCGTCGTCACCGGCGGTGGCTCGGGTATCGGCCGGGCGACAGCTGAGCTCGCTACCGCCGATGGCGCTCTGGTGGCCGTACTAGACATCGACAAAGCAGGCATTGCCGGGACTATCGAAGGCATTTCCGCCGCCGGCGGAACCGCGCGTGGATATCCAGTCGACGTCAGGGATGCCGAGGGCCTGGAGGCCACCTGCGCCCGTGTGGAGGACGAACTCGGCGCGATCTATGGTCTAGTCCCGTGCGCGGGTACGTCCCGTCCCGAGCCGGCCGAATTGATGCCGCTTACCACCTGGACAGGTCTGATCGATCTCAACCTGACCGGGATGTTCCTGACCTGCCAATCCGCGGGCCGCAGGATGCTCGCCCACGGGCGCGGCGCGATCGTGACGATCGGGTCGGTCGACTCGTTGGCTGGCCACGCAGCCCGTTCGCATTATTGCGCGTCCAAGTTCGCGGTGGCGAACCTGACCCGGGCCCTGGCGCTTGAGTGGGGGCGGCGCGGCGTGCGGGTGAACTGCCTGGCCCCCGGTATCGTCGACACGCCCCTGATCCGGCGCGGGATCCCCATCGATCAGCTGGAGAACGTTCTTCTGGATCGCACGCCACACCCACGCTACGCGGACGCCTTGGACATGGCGAAGGTCGCGTTGTTCCTGCTATCCGACGCTGCGTCCTACGTCAACGGTGCGATCTTGTCCGCTGACGGGGGCCTCAGCGCGGGCTACCTCAACCACACCTTCTCCGGGGTGCGGCGCGCGGTCAGTACGGCAGGGCAACAATGACTGGCCCGCTCCCGCTCGCCGTCGTCTGCGGCGCGACAGATGTGGTTACATCGGCGTGTGTAAGCATTCTCGAGGAGTCGGCAGCCGTTGTGCAGCAGGCCTTCGCCGTGGACGGGCGCCCCGGGCTCGGCGCGTCACCTGACGAGGTTCTCGAGGCATTGGCTGCCCTCGAGGAAAAGTACGGCCCACTGCGCTCACTGGCGGTCGTGCTGCCTCAGGGGGCGTCCGAGATCGCGGCAGAGGAACTGGACGCTAGCGAGTGGCGCGCCCTGATCGACGCGGTGCTGACCCGAACGTTCGTAGTCGTCCAGGCGGCCGGACGGTTGATGATCGGCCACGGCACAGGGGCTATCGCGGTCGTGAGCACCTTGGATGGTCTAGGTGGTGTCACGGGCCGGGCCCATGTCTGTGCTGCTGCGGCGGGTGTGCACGGCTTCGTCGAGGCCGCGGCGATCGAGTGGGGACGTCACGGTGTGCGCATCAATCTCGTGGCCGCGCCCCCGCTGGTCCGGAACAAGGCGGAACGCGAGATGCTGCTCGACCGGACGCCGTCTGCCCGGGAAGTACGTGCGGTTGATATCGCCGGCGCTGTCGGCTTCGCGCTTGCTCCGTCGGCCAGCCAGCTCCACGGCGCGGTACTGACCGTGGACGGCGGGCTGAGCTCGGGGCTGATCACGCGGTGGAATGGGGCCGACCTTGCCTCGAACGTGCTGCTCGAGCGCGGGCTCTACGCCACCCGGTAAGCCGAGCATCCGATCGGAAGGAGCTCTATCATGACCTCGCAGCCCAAGGAAGCACCGGCCGCCGGGAGCGCCCCGGCTTCCTACGGTACGGCCGACGACCCAGTTCTGAAAGCGGTCTCGCGCTGGCTAGAAGAGGTCACGGTCGAGGTGCCCGAGCCGGTATTGCGGCGCGGTGCGCTGGCCGCCATCACGTGGCTGGTCGGACCGCCGCGCGACACGCCCACTCGGGTCGTTCCGCGGTTCTGACCAGCCCGGTGGCCACGGACCTGCGAGCGTTCGCCTATAAGACGCCGGCGACCCTGCCCGCGTTCTCGCACCCAAGGTATGCCAAGACCCAGCGGCGGACCGTGGGGCGGAGGTCTCAGGCGGCGGCCGACGAGAACACTGCGTGCAGGATCCGCCGGTAAGACGAAGTTTGACCAGGAGCGGTAGTGCGGATCACCCGAAAGGCACCGACCGAACCGCATTGTCACGACCGGGGGACGGCGCACTGTCCGAGTCGATCAGCATCCGCCACGGGCGCGTGTACGCCCTCATGACAACGCCGACCGAGGGTCGGCGCCGGAATGCTGCTGGGTCTTGAGCACCTGGCTAGGTACCCTGGGCGCCGCGATCTGCGCCCCGGTAAGGTGCCGGGCTCAGAGCTGTTCGGCCCGGCCGCCGCGGTAACGCTGGAGGACGAGGTAGCGGCCCTTGAGTGCCGCGCGGTCCCAGTGCCCGAAGCCCAGCACGGTGCCATTATGGCCGGCCGCGGCGGGCATCACCTTGATCAGCTCCAGGCCGGCGCGCACGCCGCTGGGGGCCAGCAGTGGTGCGTTGACGAGCGCCTCGGCCAGCAGCCGACCGACGTCGAGGCCCACGAGCTCCCGGGTGCCAAGCGGGGGCTTCCGGCCGATGTGCGCAGCCAGGTTGGCGCCCGTCGGGTTCGACTCCGACGACATGCCGGTGAAGATCCAGCCTTCCAGCGGCGGCAGCCACTCCGTCCGTACCTGGGCGACGGACGCCGCGATGTTGGACAGCTTCGGCAGAGCGGGCGCGGCCTGCTGCAACCTGGCCGCCAACGGTACCAGCGACCACATGCCAAGGTGTACGACCACATCGGGCCGGGTGGCGAGGAGGTCTGGCACGGTCGACGGCGGGAGCGAGCCTAGGGCGGATGCACCCCGCCGGAACACCACCTGAAGTCCGAACCGGGCGGTGGCCCGGTCGAAGAACGACATCATGCGCAGGCCGGTGGCGGCCGTGTCGTGCACCACCGCCACACGGCGCAGGCCCTGGCTGGCGGCGTACTCCGCTAGCAAGGCCGGCTCGTCTTCCAGTGAACCGGCCTGGTAGTTGAAGACCCATTCCGACCGGGTTTCCTCGCTGCCTGCCCACTGCAGGCAGGGCACCTTCGCCCGGTCGGCGACGTCAACGATCGCAAGGACATTGTCGGTCACGGTCGGGCCGAGGATCGCGACCACGCCGCGTTCGAGCAAGCCGCCGAACGTCCGGACCACATCATGGGTGGTGCCAGAAGGCAGCCCGCGAGCCTCCTCATAGATCAACTCCACCGGCCGGTCCAGTCGGCCCGACGCGATCGCTTGGTCGAGCCCGACGCGCAGGCAGCGTTCGTAGGTTCTAGTGCCGGGAGCGGAGATGTCATCGACCATACCGATCAGAATCGGCTCTACGTCTGCCATGTGTGTACTCCTCGATGACGGCCGGACACTGACCCTAGACGGCGGCATGACGCTCGGCCTGGCCCCCGACCATATGAAGTCGGACCCGGACGCCACAATGACCCGGTGCCCGTTCCGAGACGGACCTCAGGCCGGTGCTGACGGCCTGGCCGCTAATGCAGTTACCCTAGCTAATCAATCCGCCCAAGGGCGAGCCGTTAGCACGGACATCATTCTGGCGCGGGTGCTGCCGCGCTGAAGGCGTCTCCCTCATCGAAGCCATCGAAGCCATCGAAGCCATCGAGGCCGTCGACTGAGCTTGATCTGGAGCGGCAATCGACGTCAGGCTCTGATCAGTTGAGCGTGATGTCGTCCCAGCCTGGGGTCCGTGCGGCGGGGTCGAATCGGATGGATACCCGTTTGGTGCGGGTGGCGCCTTCGACGGCGCCTTCGGCGTAGGCGTTGCCGAGGCCGCTGTTC
>Ga0302324_100001086_pt1 | contig 67258 bp, 66 predicted proteins | sample Palsa_T0_1_FD_201949 | JGI IMG/M metagenome (GOLD analysis project Ga0302324, IMG submission 201949) | Peat permafrost microbial communities from Stordalen Mire near Abisko, Sweden - Palsa_T0_1 | ecosystem: Environmental > Terrestrial > Soil > Palsa > Peat permafrost | place: Sweden: Abisko...
GTGCAGAACGCGGATGCCGGAGGGGGCGCGGGTTTGGATTCGGGCGAGCCCAGGTACAGCGCGAGCGCAACCCGTTCGTTGCTGCTCAGCCCGTCGCCTTGCGTCTTCATGGTCCCTGTTTCGAGCGCGCGCAGGATCAGCGCGGTGCTCATGGCGCGCAGAGCGCTCACGGGAGGTACCCGGCCAGCCGGGGCTTCGTGGCAAGCGGCGCAATGCTGCTTGTAAAGCGCGGCGCCGTCTTGCGCCAGCAGTGACGCGGCACACCAGCCAAGAACGAGCGAAAGCCGGATCGCCATCACTGTTTTTCGAAGACCACGACGAGATCGATCTCGCCCTGTGGCGCGGCGATGTGCACGGCGTCGGTCATCGTTTTGCCGTCGTCGCCTAGCGTGATTTTATCCTTGATGACGAGATCCGTGCCCTGTATCGTGGCCTTGGAGTTTATTTGCAGCGCAGCGCCATCCCAGGTGGCGCCACTCTTCACGTCGGCGCCGTTGGCCTGGTAAGTGATCTCCGTGCCGTCGGTGGTGTAGGTTCGCGTATCGTGCTGGTCGCCCGCGGCAGTGCCGGTCTGAGTGTCCTCGATGGTGATCATCGGCTCGGCGTGCGCTACTTTGCGGGTGTATGTGGCCGGCGCGGGGATCGGGCCGAAGTTGCTTTTGGCGGCATTCATCTTCCAGTCGCCGGAGAAGTTGGGTTTGTCGTCAGCCAGGGCGAAACTTGCCAAGGCGGCGATGATGAGAACGGCTTTCGAGAGTGACTTCATTGAGAACCTCCTGAGGGTCTATTCATAGCGCAACGCCACGCCTGGGTCGACGCGGGTGGCGCGGCGCGCGGGTAACCAACAGGCTAGCAGAGCTACCGCGGAAAGCAAAAGGGCGACGCTGGCATAGGTGAGCGGATCGCTAGGGCTGACGCCAATCAGCAGGCGGCCCATCACGCGCGTGAGTCCCCAGGTGGCCAGCAGGCCGGCCAGCAAGCCGGCAATCACCATGCCCACGCCTTGCCGGAGAACCAGGCGCAGGACATCGCGCGGGGTGCTGCCAAGGGCCATGCGAATGCCGATCTCGCGCGTGCGCTGGACCGCCGCGAAGGATACCACGCCGTAGACGCCGACGGTGGCGAGGATCAACCCGATAGCTCCCAGGATGCCGGCCGCTCGCGCCGCAATCTGAAACACCTGCAGGCCGTTCGCGCCGGCCACTACCTGTTCCATGGTAGTGACCTCCATGATGGGGAGATCGGGAGCGAGCGAACGAATCTCGCTCTGCACCGGCAGGATGAGCGACTCCGGCGAAACCGACGATCGAATTGCCAGCGCGTGCGTCGAAGTGTAGTTCTGCTTCATCGGGACGTAGAAGAACGGCGTGGGGTCTTCGGCGATAAAAGCGTATTTTCCGGTGGCGGCGAGCCCGACAACTTGCAGCACTTGCGTAGGGCCCCCCGGATTGTTCAGCGTAAAGCGTTTGCCAAGAGGATCTTGCTTTGGCCAGAATTTGTCGGCCATGCTTTGGTTCACGATGGCAACCAGCGGAGCTTTTTCGTCGTCGAATTCGGCGAACACTCGCCCGCGGAGCAGCGGCACGTGCATGGTCGCGAAGTAATTCGGATCGACCTGGTTGAAGAAAATCGACGGCGCCTGCTGGCCTTCTCCGAGCTGCCGGCCCTCGATGGAGACGTAGCCCAAATTGACGCTATTGAGGGTTCCCATGGGAACGCCGTATGCAAAGCTGATGGATTGGACGCCCGGAATGGCCCGCACTCGCGTGTCGAGCTGTCGATAGAACTCCTTTGAGCGGGCGTCGTCATAACCGATCTGGTGCGGATCCAGCATGACTTCGAGCACGTGATCGGGGTCAAACCCGAGTTTGACAGCTCCGGCGTGTTGGACGCTGCGGACGAAGAGGCCGGCGATGATCAACAGCATCAGGGATCCGGCCACCTGCGCGGCGACCAGAAAATTGCGGACTCGATGGCGTCCGGCGCCCGAGAAATCGCTGCGCCCGCCTTCCTGCAGCACGCTGTTCAGATCCGTGCGGGAAGCGCGTAGCGCGGGCCATAGTCCCACCAGGATTCCGGTGAAGAGCGAGGCTGCGAAGGCATACAAGAAGACTTTCCAATCGAAACGGAAATCCATGCTGATGGGGAGATTTGTTCCGGGCATAACCGAGACATTCCCGGGATTCAGCCAAATCCCCAGGGCAATGCCTGCCACTCCGCCCATCAGGCCCAGCAGCAAAGTCTCCGTCAGCATTTGCCGGATGAGGCGGTTGCGCCTGGCGCCTAAAGCGGCCCGGAGTCCCATTTCACGCCGGCGGACGGTGGCGCGGGCGACCATAATGTTTGCCACGTTCATGCACGTGATCAATAAAAGCAGGACCGCGAGAGCCAGGAAAAAGCCCGCCGCGATCAGGGCGACGTTGGCCCCCAACGGTTGCGGCCGCGATAACTGCTCGCGGTAGACGTGAACCGTGACGTCCTTGTCGGTGGCCGGATACTGCTTCGCCAGGCGAGCGGCGATCACGTCGACGGAGGCTTGCGCCTGCGAGAAACTGACACCGGGCCTGAGCCGGGCAAGCACGCGAAAGTCGCGAACATTACGGTCCGTCAAGGGATTGCCGGTGGTAGCCTGTTCCAACAAAGCGCTGCTGCTCAGTGGAAGATACGCATCCATTTCCACCACCCAAAAAACGCCGTGAAATTCCTTGCGGACCACCCCGATGATGGTGGCCGATTTGCCATTGACTTTCACTTGCTTACCGATGACGCGCGGATCGCCGCCGAATCGTTTCTGCCAATAGGAGTATCCGAGAACGATGACGGGTTGCCGGCCGGGCTGGTTCTCCTCGTCCGGCAGCACCAAGCGTCCCAGCAGCGGCTTTATGCCCAGCGCTGAAAAATAGTTTCCCGTGACATAGCCGAGGAACAATTGATCGGCTTTGTTGTCGGCGCTCAATCCTGCCAGGCTCATCTGATAGCCGAAAATATCGGCGAACGAAGCGGACTGTTTCCGGAAGTCCACGAAGTCCGGGTAAGAAAATTCGTACAGGAACGGCGAGTCTCCGGCTTTCCGGGCGGCCAGCACGGCGATTTCCTGGGGGCGAGGCACCGACAAGGGCCGGAGCAGATAGCCGTTGACCAGGCTGAAGATAAACGTATTGGCGCCGATGCCGAGAGCCAGGGTCATTACGATGATCACAGTGGCGGCGGGCGTCTTCGCGAGCATTCGCCAGCCGTAGCGCAGGTCTTGCAGCAGCGTGTTCATAATTTATCGCTATTCACAAAAGGCCTTATTCACAAAAGGCTTTATTCATAGCGCAGGGCGATGCTGGGGTCGACTCGCGTGGCGCGGCGCGCCGGAATCCAACAAGCCACTAGCGCGATCGCGGAGAGCAGAACGGCAACCGTGACGTAGGTCAAGGGGTCGCTGGGGCTAACGTCGATCAAAAAGCGGGCCATTACGCGGGTCAAGGCCAGGGCTGCCAGGACGCCGACCAACAGGCCAGCGATCACCATGCCCACGCCTTGCCGGAGGACTAGCCGCAGGACATCGCTCGCGCTGCCTCCCAGAGCCATGCGAATCCCGATCTCGCGCGTGCGCTGTGCAGCGGCGAACGATACGACGCCATAGACACCGAGCACGGCCAGGAACAATCCCAAGCCTCCGATTGCGGCCGCGAAATAGGCCGAGAAGCGAAAGATCTGCGTGCCATTCGTGCCTTCGACGATTTGTTGCATAGTCGAAGTCGCGCTGATGGGCAGATCGGGAGCCAGCCGGGAAATCTCATTCCGGACGGGCGCGATGAGCGCTTCCGGCGCCCCCGGCGATCGCAGCTGTAACGTCTGCATGGAGATGAAATTCTGCGCCAGGGGAACATAGAAAAACGCGGTCGGGTCCTCGGAGATGTTGGCGTATTTGCCATTGGCGGCGACTCCCACCACCTGCATGGTTTGCTGGGGAGCCACGAGGGGCCTCAGCGTGAAGCGTTTGCCGATAGGGTCCTCGTTGGGCCAGAATCTATCGGCCATGGTTTGATTCACGATGGCCACGGGCGGAGCTTGTTCGTTATCCGAGTCCGCGAACGAGCGCCCCCGCAGAAGAGAGACACGCATGGTTTCGAGGTAACTCGGGTCAACGTTGTTGAAAAACACGGTGGGCGCCTGCTGGCCAGCCGGTAGCGGATGACGTTCAACGGTTACGCCGCCGGCGTTGACATTCGCCACGTTACCCATTGGTACGCCATACGCCAGGCTGGCCGACTGGACGCCGGGAAGCTGACTTACGCGGGCCTCGAGCCGGCGATAGAACTCGCGCTGTTGTTTTTCGTCGTAGCCGATCTGGTGCGGATCCAAGGTGACGTTCAACACGTGACCAGGATCGAAACCAAGATGGATGTTTCCAACGTGCTGAAGACTGCGAACCAGGAGGCCGGCGATAACCAACAGGATCAGGGAACCAGCCACCTGCGCGATCATAAGAACACTTCGAAGCCGGTGGCGGCCCACGCCGCCAGTATCGCTGCGGCCGCCTTCCTGGAGCAGGCTGTTGACGTCGGCGCGGGAAGCTCGCCAGGCGGGCCACAGCCCGATCACGATTCCGCTGAACATCGCTGCGCCGAAAGCGTACGCAAAAACGTGCCAATCGAAGCTCAAGTCGAGCCGAAGCGGCAAGCTGGAACTCACCAGTCTCGAAACGTCGCCGGGATTGAGCCAGTTGGCAACGATCACACCGCAGACGCCGCCGAGCAATCCCAGCATGACCGTTTCGGTGAGCATTTGGCGCATTAATCGGGCGCGGCCGGCGCCCAAAGCAGTACGAAGACCCATCTCGCGTTGGCGGACGGTGGCGCGCGCCAGCAGAACGTTGGCGACATTCATGCAAGCCAGAATCAAGACCAGCGCCGCGAGAACCAGGAAGAAGCTCGCGATGACGGCGACGATGTTGTTTCCGAGCGGCTGCGGACGCGCCAATTGCTCGCGGTAGACGCGCACGGTGATGTTCTTGTCGGTGGCGGGGTACTGCCCAGCCAGGCGCTCAGCGATGACGTTGACCGAGCTTTGCGTCTGCGCAAAACTAATGCCGGGTCTTAGCCGGGCCATCACACGCATGAGCCGGGAATCGCGGTCGTGCATCAGGTCGCTCGATCCTTGCTCCAGAAGAGCGCCGCTGCTCAGCGGCAGGTAAGCATCCAATTCAACGACCGCGAGAGTGCCCAGAAACTGTTTGGGCGCCACCCCAATGATGACGGCCGGTTTGCCGTTCACGCGCACCTGCTTGCCGATCACTCTCGGATTGCCCCCGAATCGCTTCTGCCAATAGGAATATCCGAGGACTAGCACGGCCCGCGCTCCGGATTCGTTCTCTTCGTTTGGCAGGATCAGACGGCCCAAGAAAGGCTTTACGCCCAGGGCCGTGAAGTAATTTCCGGTGACATAGCTGGCGAGCATCTGATCGGCCTTGCCGTCGGCGCTCAGTCCTGGCAGGGCGGGCAAGTAAGCGAACAGATCGGCGACCGGCGCGGCTTGCGAGCGGAAATCTCGAAAATCGGGATACGAGAACATATACAGGAACGGGGAACTACCCTTCTGCTGCGCCGCCAGGACGGCGATCTGCTCGGGATGCGGGACTGGAAGCGGACGGAGCAGATAGCCATTCACGATGCTGAAAATCAGGGCGTTGGCGGCGATGCCCAGCGCCAGCGTGAGCGCGACGACAGCCGTCAAAGCCGGCGTCTTCAGGAGCATCCTCCAGCCGTAGCGAATGTCTTGCAGCAGCGTGCTCATGATTTGTTCTTATTCATATCGCAAGGCCACGCCGGGATCGACGCGCGTGGCCCGGCGCGCGGGAATCCAACAGGCCAGCAGTGCGACCGCGGTGAGCAACAGCGAGACCGCCGCGTACGTCATCGGATCGCTCGGGCTCACGCCTACCAGCAAGCGGGTCATCACGCGCGTAATTCCAAGCGCAGCGAGCACACCGACGCCCAGGCCGACGATCACCATGCCAACACCTTGCCGCAGAATGAGACGCATCACGTCGCGAGCGCTGCCTCCGAGCGCCATACGAATTCCGATTTCGCGCGTGCGCTGGGCCGCAGAAAAGGAAACGATACCGTAGATCCCGATCACCGCCAGGATCAACCCAATCGCGCCCATCGCCATAGCCACTCCGGCTCCCAGGCGATATTCCAGCAGGTCGTCGCCAATGGCTTGCTTCAGCGTCTTGGCTTGGGTGACCGGCAGATCGGGAGCAAGTTTATGGATTTCCGCCGGCACTGAAGCCAGCAGCGTTTCCGGCGGAACCGATGATCGTACCAGCAACGTCCGCGCCGAAGTGTAGTTCTGCACCAAGGGGACGTAGAAAAACGGCGTGGGATCCTCGGCGACGAACAGGTACTTGCCGTTCGCGGCGACACCCACAACTTGCAATGTTTTCGGGGGTCCGGTGGCGGTCTTCAGGCTAAAGCTTTTGCCCAGAGGATTCTGGTTGGGCCAGAACCTGTCCGCCATGGTTTGGTTGATGATTACAACCGGCGGCGCTGTCGGGTTGTCCGATTCATTGAACGCGCGGCCGCGGAGCAGCGGAACTCGCAGGGTTTCAAAATATGTTGAATTGATGCTGTTAAAGAACAGCGATAGCGGTTGCTGGCCGCTAGGCGCCATCTGGCCCTCGAAAGTAACCGAGCCGCTCTTCACGGTTCCCGCCATCGGTGCGCCGAATGCGAAGCTAATCGCCTGGACGCCCGGCAAAGCACGCGCCCGGGCTTCGAGCTGGCGGTAAAATTCGGTGGTGCGAGCTTCGTCGTAACCGATTTGGTGCGGATCCATGGTGAGATCCAACACATGACCAGGATCGAATCCCAAATACATAGTTTCGGCGTGCCGCAGGCTGCGGACAAAGAGTCCGGCAACGATCAACAGCATGAGCGAACCCGCCACTTGCGCGACCACCAACGCGCTGCGAAGGCGATGACGGCCTGCCCCGGCCGAGTCGCTCCGTCCGCCCTCCTGCAGGATACTGTTCAGATCGGCGCGCGAGGCGCGGAGTGCGGGCCATAGTCCCACGAAAATTCCGGTGAAGAGCGCGGCCGCGAACGAATAGGCGAAAACATGCCAGTCGAAACTGTAGTCGATTCGAACGGGAATTCTGGTTGAGGCCAACCCGAAGGCGTCGCGGGGGCTGGCCCATTCTCCCAGAATCACTCCCAGCACGCCGCCCAGAATTCCGAGCAGAATGGTTTCGGTGAGCATCTGACGAATCAGCCGGCCACGTCCGGCGCCCAGCGCCGCACGGAGACCCATTTCGCGCTGCCGCACCGTCGCGCGCGCCAATAAAACGTTGGCGACGTTCATACACGCCAGCAGCAAAAGCAGGGCCCCGAGAATCAGGAAGAAGCCCGCGATCACCACCACCAGGTTGTTCCCGAGCGGGGCCGGGCGGGCCAACCGTTCGCGGTAGACGCGAACCATGATGTTGCCATCCGTTGAGGGATACTGTTTCCCGAGGCGCGACGCGATGACGTTGACCGATGCTTGGGCTTGGGAGAAACCGACACCGGGTTTCAGCCGGCCCAGGACACGAACCACTCGCGCATTGCGATCCGTCTCGGGATTGCTGGAGCCCTGCTCGATTGAAGCCACGTTGCTCAAGGGCAGGTAGATTTCCATCTCGATCACGGAGATCGCGCCCAGGAACTGCTTGGGCACTACGCCAATGATGGTGGCCTGGCTCCCATTGACGCGGATCTGCTTGCCAACCACGCCGGGATCGCCGCCAAATCTCTTCTGCCAGTAGGAATATCCAAGGACCACAACCGGCTGTTCTCCCGGCTGATTCTCCTCGCTCCCGAGGATCAAACGACCCAAGGCCGGTTTCACGCCCAGAACCGAAAAATAATTTCCCGTGACATAGCTGGCCAGGACTTGATCGACGCGCCCATCGGCGGTCAGGCCAGGTTGGGCGAGAATGTATCCAACTAGATCGGCGAACGAGTCCGCCTGTTTACGGAAATCGACAAACTCCGGATAGGAGAAGGAATAAAGCAGTGGCGAATCGCCTTGCTGGTTCGCGGCCAGCACGGCGATCTGCTCGGGGTGCGGAACCGGCATCGGCCGGAGCAAAAATCCATTCACGAAGCTGAAGATCAGTGCATTGGCGCCGATGCCCAGCGCCAGGGTGACGGCGACGACGGCCGTCAGCAACGGCGTCTTCATGAGCATTCTTACGCCGTAGCGGATGTCTTGCAGCAGCGTTGGCATGACAATTGATCATGGCACGACGGCTGCCACGCTGTTGAGCGAAGCATCTAAACGGGAAATGACCGCCAAGCGGGCGAGCGCCTGTTCACCGTAGGGATGTGGCGTCCCGTATTCGAACACCTACCAGGTTTCAGCCAGGTGGACGAAGGTGCGCAAACAGACGCCGGTGGCGCCTTTAGCCATGTAGGGCTTGGCGTCGTCCAGCCAGGCGGTGCCGGCGATATCGAGGTGGATCCAGGGCGTTTCGTCGACGAAATCGCGAATAAACCAGGCGGCGGTGATGGAGCCGCCGGCCCTTCCGCCGATGTTGTGAAGATCGGCGAAATTGCTCTTCAGCAGCTCTTTGTATTCCTCATCCATTGGCATCTGCCAGGTCTTTTCGCCCTCGGACTTCGACGCGGCCAGGAGCTTGGCGAGAAATGCCTCGTTGTTGGTGAAGGCGCCGATGTTGACGCTGCCCAAGGCGACCACGATGGCGCCGGTCAATGTCGCAGCGTCCACCAGATGGGTGCAGCCGAGGCGCTTCGCGTAAGTAAGCGCGTCGATCAGGATGAGGCGGCCCTCGGCATCGGTATTCAAAACTTCAACGGTCTTTCCGGACAAGGATTTGACGATGTCTCCGGGACGCTGGGCCTTGCTGCCGGGCATATTTTCCACTGCTGGTACCAGGGCCGTCACAGGAATGGACGGCTTCAATTGCGCGATGGCTCGCATGGCGCCGATCACGGCCGCGCCGCCCGCCATATCGTAACGCATCTTTTCCATGCCGTCGGACGGTTTGATGGAAATGCCGCCGGTGTCGAACGTGACGCCTTTGCCGATCAGCCCGAGGTGGTCTTTGGACGCGGGCGGAGCAGCGGGTTTGTAGCGCAGCACGATCAGCGCGGGAGGTTCGGCGCTCCCTTGAGCGACCCCGAGCAGAGCGCCCATGCCCAGCTGTCGCATGCGGTCCTGATCCAGAATCTCGCATTCCAGGCCGAACTCGTATGCCATTTGGCGGGCGCGCTCGGCCAGCAACGTAGGGGTTAGCACGTTAGCGGGCTCATTTGCGATATCGCGGGTGAAATTTTGCGCCTCGGCCAGGATACGGCCGCGATCGAGGCCGGCTTGCGATCCTCCGAGCACGGCAAACGAGTCGACGTGCTTTTCGTTCTTCTTGGGATCGGTTTTGTAGCGGTCGTTTTCAAGATCGGCGAGGACCGCGCCTTCGACCGCCGCGGCTGCGAAATCGTCCGAACGGAAGGGCTGGCCCAGGGCGAGCGCGATGGCGTGGATGCCTTTGGCTTTGAGCGTACGAACAACCGCGCCAGTAAGTTTGCGAAGCTCGGCGGCATCGAAGCGATCGCGCTTGCCGCCACCCGCGAGCACCAGGCGTTTGGCTTTTAGCCCCGCCGGGCGATGCAAAATTGCGATCTCAAGAGCCTTCCCCGTGAACTCGCCTGAGTCATACAAATCTTTGATGTGATCGGCGACGGTGGGGACCTCGGCCGGCGTCCCTTCAAAGCCCAGCACGATCAAAGCGTCCGAATCCAGGTCCCCCAGGTTCTTCGTTTCCAGCCTGATCTCCATTGAACCCCTTTCCTACCTTCTTTTGCCGATGGCCGCGCGGGCTTCAGCTTCCATCTCCCGAGTCCGCTCGGACTCCCGTTTGTCGTGCAGCTTCTTGCCTTTAGCGACGGCCAGCTCCACCTTGATGTGGCCCTTTTTGAGATACATCTTGGTGGGAACTATGGTGAGGCCCTTCTCGCGCGTCTTTCCGAGCAATTTATCGATTTCGTCCCTATGCAGCAGCAGTTTGCGGCGGCGGGTCGGTTCGTGATTCTCGCGATTGCCATGCGAATATTGGCCGATATGAGCGTTGAGCAGCCAGGCTTCATTGGCTTGCACCTCGGCGAAGCTGTCCTTGAGCTGAACGCGGCCATCCTTGGCGGCTTTGACCTCGGTGCCAGTCAGCGCCAAGCCGGCTTCCAAGCGTTCCAACAGATGGTAGAGGTGCCCGGCATGGCGGTTGTCGCTCAAGATCTTGATTCCAGGCTCCATCCCAAACTCGATGATGTCCGTTTTCTAGTCAACGCCAGGAAAGCACGCGGCGTCAAGTCTTTATGCGGTAATTTCCGTGCCGATCCAGGTTTATTGTATCATAGGGCCTTGCTAGAGAATAAGATGATTCCTTTTAATAGGTTACGTATTTTGGCGATGCTTTGCGCGGCGTGGCTGATGGTACCCGCCGGAAGTTTGGAAGCGAGCACGCGCAAGGGCGACAAGCTGTTGAAACTGGGGGCGCAGGCCGAAGCGCGCAAGGAGTACGACAAAGCCCTGGAGTACTATCAGCAAGCTTTGAAAGAAGACCCGAAGGAAACATCCTACGAGCTTGCGGCGCGGCGGGCGCGGTTCGAGTCGGGAACGGCGCATCTGGAGACCGGGAACAAGCTGCAAAAGGCCGGCGACCTGGAGAAGGCCCTGGTTGAATATCAGAAGGCCTTCGCCGTTGATCCAGGATCCATGGTCGCGCTGCAGAACATCCAGCAGACCAAGGAGCTGCTGGAGCAGAAGCAAAAAGGTCTGGTCCCTCCCGGTGAAAAGCCGTTGACCTCGGCCGAGAAGGCGCAGAAGGAAAGTCTCGAGATGATCGCGTCGATGCAGTCGGTGCCCGAGCTGAAGCCGGTGACCAATCAGATCAGCGTGCTCAAGATGAACAATCAGCCGCCCAAGGTGCTTTATGAGACGGTGGGCAAGCTGGCGGGAATCAATGTGCTGTTCGATCCGCAGATACAGCCGGGCAAGAACGCCAACGTAGAGCTAAACAACGTGACGTTGCAGGAGGCGTTGGATTACCTGGCGCTGTCGACCAAAACGTTTTGGAAACCGATCAGCGGCAACGCGATTTTCGTTACGGAAGACAACGTCACCAAGCGCAGGGACTATGAAGACGAGGTCGTGAAAGTTTTCTACCTGAAGAATCCGACGTCGAACCAGGAATTCTCAGAGATGGTGACGGCGGTGCGATCGGTGACGGACGTGCGCCGGATGTTCCAGTTCAATGCGGAGAACGCGATCGTGGTGCGCGACACCGTGGATAAAGTGGCGCTGGTGGAAAAGCTGCTGCACGACTTGGACAAGCCGAAAGCGGAAGTAGTGATCGACGTGATCGTCATGGACATATCCAGCGACGTGAGCCGCCAGATCGGGGCGGGCCTGGTGTCCAACGGAACCAACGGGCTGGCTGTGCCATTCACGTTTTCGCCGGTAAATCCAATCACCGCTGCCACCACTGGGACCGGGACAACAGGGACCGGTGGCACGGGCGCAACCAGCACCACGACCACCACCACTACTACGGGTACAACCGGCAGTACGGGCAGCTCGTCAACCTTCGTTGCTCTTTCGCAAGGCCTTGGGCATTTGTCATCGGCCGATTTTTCGACCAGCTTGCCGGGTGCAATGTTGCAGGCCGTGATGTCGGATTCCAGAACCAAAATCGAGGAATCACCGGAAGTGCGAGTCTCCGACGGCCAGAAAGTGACTTTGAAGATCGGCGAGAAGTATCCGTATGCGACGGGCAGCTTCCAGCCGGGCGTCGGCACGGTGGGCGTCAGTCCGCTGGTGAGTACGCAGTTTCAATTCGTCGATGTTGGCGTGAATCTGGAGATGACGCCCCACGTCCACGGGGCTGACGAAATTACCATCCACGCGAAAATCGATATTACGAACATCGCGAACACGCTGAATCTTGGGGGCCTCAGCCAACCGGTGATTGGACAAAAAGCAAACGAGGCCGATATCCGGTTGAAGGATGGAGAAGTGAGCTTGTTGGGCGGGTTGATGTCGGACCAGGACCAAAGCGTGATTGGCGGGATTCCAGGCTTGGTCAACATTCCGATTCTCGGCAAGTATTTGTTCGGCAATACGTTGAAGGACAAACAGAAGGAAGAGCTGATGATCGCGCTGATTCCGCATATCGTGCGGAAACCGGACATCACCGGACTAGACCTGAAGGGCGTCGCGGCCGGCACGGATCAGACGGTGAAGCTGAGTTACGCGCCGCGAGTGGAAGAGCCACCCGCGGCTGCTCCGGCTTCGTCCCCCGCGACGTCTCCTGCCGCGGCGCCTCCCGTGGTAACACCACCTTTGGTCACACCAGCCGCCCCCGGCGGACCGGCCGGAATCGGGTTCAACCCGCCGAGGGTGCAGGCGCAATTGAGCAGGCAGGTTGTGATTACGCTGCAAGGGCAGAATCTGACGGATGTCGCGAGCGTACCGGTGAAGGTGCGGTGGGATCCGAAGGTTCTACGGCTGGAGATGATCTCGCCGGGAGCTCTGCTGGCGCAGGACGGCAAGATCACCGCGCCGAGCCTGGATATTCGCAATGATACGGGCGATGCCAGTATCGACGTGAATCGCGTGGCGGGCGCGGGCGGAGTGAACGGCAACGGTCCGCTGCTCCAGTTCACGTTTACGGCGGTGGGCAAGGGCGCCACCAACGTGACCATCACGGAAGCGGCTCTGAAGAATTCGACCCAGCAGCCGATAACGCTGCAGGCTGCGCCGGTTCCGGTCACGGTGCAATAGGGTTTAGGGGCATGAGGCGCAGGCGACAACGCGGGTTGACGTTGGTGGAGCTGATCGTGGCGTTCACCATCATGATGGTGCTGACGTCCATGGCGGTTCCGCTGGCGCGCTACAAAGTGCAGCGCGATAAGGAGCGGGATCTGGAGCGCGCGCTGACGGATATTCGGCGTGCCATCGATAAATTCAAGGATGATATGGACGCCCAGAAGATCGGGCCGGCCAAGCTGGATTCGGACAACTATCCCGAGAGCCTGCAGCAACTGGTGGACGGAATCAAGGCAACCGGGTCGGTGGACAAGAAGAACAAGTATCTGCGCCGCATTCCCAAGGACCCGATGACCAACTCGTACGACTGGGGTCTCAGAAGCGACCGGGATGATCCGACGTCGCAATCCTGGGGCGGGCAAAACGTGTTCGACGTCTATACCAAGAGCATGGACAAGGCGCGCGATGGGACATCTTATGCGACCTGGTGAGGCGCTAATGAGCCGGCCCGAGCCGACGCGGCGCCGCTTTGGATTTACGCTCATCGAACTGATGATCGTGATGGCGGTGATCGCGGTATTGATGGCGATCGCACTGCCGATCTATACCCGGTCGATTCAACGCTCGAAGGAAAGCGTGTTGAAGAACAATTTGTTCACGCTGCGCACCGTGATCGACGAATACACCTACGACAAGCAGAAGGCGCCCCAGACGCTGCAGGACCTGGTGAGCGACGGGTATCTACGGCAAGTGCCGATGGATCCGATCACGGCCAGCAACGAATCCTGGAAGCTGATCATGGAGGACGCGACGAACACGGTGAATCAGACCCAGCCGGGCATCTTCGACGTACGGAGCGGATCGGATCTGACTAGTCTGGAAGGGACGCCGTATTCGGAGTGGTAGCCGCCGCGCGCTGCGCCGGTATTGGCGCTGGTTTGGGCGGCATTTGTTTCCACATGAAAAACCGGTACGCCATGAGTACCGCCAGCATGGCGCCATACATCAAGGGCAGCCGCACGTCGGACTTCACCAGCCAATAATAGTGAATGACGCCGGCCAGCGCGGCAAAGTAAATGAGCCGGTGCAAGCGCTGCCATTTCGCGAATCCGAGACGGCGCACCCAACCCGCGGTGGACGTGACGGCCAACGGCAGCAGCATCGCGAAACCCAACATGCCCACCGTAATGTAGCGCCGCTTTATGATGTCGGCCCACATTTCGGAAAAGCTGAAGAATTTGTCCAGCACAAACCAAGTGAGAAAATGCAGGCAGACGTAGAAGAAGGCGAAGAGGCCCAGCATGCGGCGGTAACGCGTGAGCTTGGGCTGGTTGAAGATCTTGCGCAGCGGCGTGATGCACAGGGTGATGAGCAGGAACCGGATGGTCCAAGTGCCGGTGTAGTGCGTGATGTATTCGATGGGATTGGCGGTGAGATCGGGCGAATAGCCGGCAGTGGCAAGCATCCAGAGGGGCCGGGCCAGTAACAAAATCGGCACCAGGCAGGCCGCGAACGCCACAACCTTGGTCCAGCGGCTGAAGAGAAGCTTTCCGAGAACCGATTCTGAGCCGCGCACGTTAGTAAGCGGGTTCCGCAGATCTAGAAATTCTTGCGAAGATCCATGCCGGCGTACAGGCTGGCCACTTCGCTGTACCCGTTGAACATCAAAGTATTGCGCTTGAACAAGTCGCCCAGGCGGCGTTCCTTGGCCTGGCTCCAGCGCGGATGGTCCACTTGCGGGTTGACATTGGAGTAGAAGCCGTATTCATTGGGCGCGGATAGATTCCAAGTGGTGGGCGGCTGCTTGGCGACCAGGCGAATCTTGACCAGCGACTTGGCGCTCTTGAAGCCGTACTTCCAGGGCACCACCAGCCGGATGGGAGCGCCATCCTGATTGGGAAGCGCTTCTCCGTAGAGTCCCACGGCCAGCAGCGTGAGCGGGTGCATGGCTTCATCCAAGCGCAACCCTTCCACGTACGGGAATCCGATACCGCCCCAACGGGCGAGCGGCATCTGCTTGGTGTCAAAGTAAGTTTCAAAGGCCACGTATTTGGCCTTGGGCGTCGGTTCAACTTGCTTGAGCAGCGCGTTCAACGGGAAGCCGATCCAGGGAACCACAATGGACCAAGCTTCGACGCAGCGATGCCTGTAGATGCGCTCTTCCAGCGGCGCGATCTTCATGAGACTGTCGTGGTCGAAAGTAAGGGGCTTGGCCACTTCGCCTTCCACCTTCAGCGTCCAGGGCGAAGTGCGGAAATTTTGGGCGTTTTTCGCAGGGTCTTCCTTGTCGGTGCCGAACTCGTAGTAATTGTTGTAATGCGTGATGAGTTCGAGGGGCGTGACTTTTTCGTCGCCGACATTGTAGGAGGTTTTCTTTACGTCCTCCAGCTTCGCGGAGCGAGCCGTGCCCCCTAGCGCGCCAAATGCACCTAGCGCGATGGAGCCAGCCAGGAAGCGGCGCCGGTTGACGTAAAGCGGCTTGGGAGTGACGTCGGAAAAGCGGAGATCGGCAGGTTTGCGTATTAACATAGGGCCTGCTTTTATGGTAGCGCTTTCGCCGATTATCTTCCCGCCGTTCGCCTTCCGATCACCTCCCAGACGAACCGAAGCCGCCGCCGCCACGGGACGACTCGCTAAGATCGCTGCCTTCCTCCCATTCCACGGCGTCATACGGCGCGACGATCAACTGGGCGATCCGGTCGCCCTGTTCGACGATGTAATCGTTGAGCCCCAAGTTGAACATGACCACACGAATTTCGCCGCGGTAACCGGGGTCGATGGTGCCGAAATTCACGGTGATGGAGTGCTTGAGAGCGAGACCGCTGCGGGGGCGCACCTGGGCTTCGTGGCCACGTGGAAGCTCGATGGCGATGCCGGTGGCGACGGCCTGCGCGGCCCCCGGGGTAAGGACCGTGCGCTCGAGCGCGCGAAGGTCCATGGCGGCGTCCTCATCCGGGCCGTGAGCGTAGCTGGGCAGCATGGCGTCAGGGTGGAGTTTCTTGATGCGGATCTTCATGGTTCAGGACTTAGTGTGGCACGGCGAAGCAGTGCTAAGCTTTCACCCGGCGTTGCCGCGGTACATGATTCGCGCCGAGTTTTGGACGCGTCTTAGTCAGCGAACCTCATGAAGACGAAGACCTGGAGTTTGTCTCCAAAGCCGGGGCTGCACCCGGGCAGCATCATCGACCGCGCTGCTGCCGCAGGATTTCTGCCGGCGAAATCTTGTACTTCACCGGCGTCCGGCTGGCGAGGCCCTCGAGCACTTCCTTCAGCGTCTGGCGCTCCGCGACGTATTCCATTTCCTTCAGCATGAGATCGGAAAGCGAAATCCCTTAGCTAGCCGCGCGCGATTTCAGCTTTCGGTGCAGGCTCTCCGGAACGTTGCGCACTTGGATCATCTTGGGCATGCTTCAAACATACTGCATGTGCGGCACATGTCAAGGAACGGGGACCACCGACACCAGGCCGGCCAGCTTCTGGCTCAAGCGCGCCACGGGCGGTTGGCCGCCGATAAGCACCAGCAACGAGGCGCTGCGCACCCCCGCCTCGACGACGATGGCAACGCCCGGGCGCAATCCGAGCCGCTCCATCTCGCGCAGCGCGGAGGCGTCGCGGTCGGAGACGCTGCTGACGATGGCCGCAACGCCGCAAGCCCATTTCGAAAGAGGCACCTCATCGCGCGCGGGAACGGCGCCGCTTTTTTCGGGGATCAGATGGCCATGAGGATCGGTCTGGGGATCGCCTAGCTTGGCAGCCATGCGGTCTTCGAGTCGTTCCGAGATGAAATGTTCCAGACGCTCGGCTTCTTCGTGAACTTCGTCCCAGGTGTAGTCCAGAACGTCGTGCAGAAAGCGCTCCAACAGGCGGTGGTGGCGGAGAACTTCCAACGCCCGCATCCTTCCCGCCGGGGTCAATCGCACGCCGCGATGCTTTTCGTACTTGACGAACGACGGACGCTGCGCGGCGAGCTTTTGCAGCATGCCTGTGACCGAGGCGGCGCGGACGCCCAATTGGCTAGCCAGCGCGTTGCTGGTGACGCGCAGTTCCTCGGGGCCGCCTAATTCCAGAATGGCCTTGAGGTAGTCATCCACGGACTCGGTGTTGACCGAAGCTTTGATTCTAGGAGTCGCCTTTGTTCTAGGGGCCACTAAATCAAGAGCATAGCGCGGAAGATCGCGATATTGCAACAAAAGGCATTGCGCTGGATATGCACTTCGTGGTATTTAATTTTAGGCATGACTAAATCAAGGCTGGCCGCCGCTCTCGCCATCTGGTGGCTGGTTCCGCAGCCGGCGCGCCCGCAGGGCGAGACCACCAGCGCGATCTCCGGACAGGTGACGGACGAGACCGGGGCCGCGATTCGTGGCGCGAACGTGTCCATCGCCAATGTCGAGAATGGACTCAAGCGCAGCGTCGAGACCGACGACTCGGGACGCTTCAACTTCCCCCAATTGACACCGGGAACTTATGAGGTTCAAGCATCCGCGGCGGGCTTTGCGCAGCGGCGCATTCAAGGCGTGTCGGCCGCGCTGGGCCGTACCACCGCGATCACGTTGACCCTGAGTGTGCAAGCCGCGAGTCAAGAAGTGACGGTCACCGAGCAAGCATCCGGGATCAACACCGAGAATCCCAATACGTCGAGCACGGTGGCTGCGGCCGCGCTTGAAAACCTGCCTAATCCCGGGGGCGACCTTACCTATCCGTTGCAGTTCGCGCCGGGCGCTCTGATCAATACCGCCGGGAATGGAAATGATTTCGTGGGCTCGTCGAACGGATATGGCAACGTCGAGTTCAACGGCCTTCCAGCGCTCGCGAACGGATACATCGTCGACGGCCTCGAGACTAATGATCCGCTGACAAATTTGAACAGCGGATTAGCCACGAACCTGGTGCTCGGGCTCAACTCCATCGCGGAGGTGACGGTGAATACGCTATCGTATGCCGTGGATCAAGGGCGCTACGGCGCGTCGCAAGTGAATTACGTCACGAAATCGGGAACGAACCAGTTCCACGGAAATCTGTACGAGTTGTGGAACGGATCCAGGTTCAATGCGGCGGATTTCTTCACCAACGCCACGCCAGGCAACCACAAACCCAGGTCCACGGTAAATCATTTTGGAGGGAGCCTGGGCGGTCCGATTCTGCACGACAAGCTGTTTTTCTTTTTCGATTCAGAATGGGTGCGGATCGCGCTGCCGATCGTAACGCCCACCACCGTTCCCACGCCGGCGCTCGAGAATTACATCGTTCAGCAACTTCCCGCGGGCGGCCGGGATGTTCTCACCGGAACCGAATACCCGGCCGAGCCGCAGCTTGTGCCTTTCTACGAGAAGCTTTTTTCGCTCTACAAGAGCACCTCGGGAACTCCTCTTTCGGCGCTGGGCTGCCCTTTCAACAGCGATGGCAGTTTGGCGACAGGCAATCCGCCCAATGGAAATGGGTGTGCCAACCGCCAGAGCGTCTCGCATTCGAGCGACGACCACGAACAGGTGCAGACCGCGCGCGTGGACTACAACATCAACGAGCGGAACATGGCTTGGTTTCGGTTTCAGTCCGACACCGGCCTGGCGGATGCCTACACCGATCCGATCAACGCGTTGTTCGACGCAGTTTCGCCCCAGCCACTGTACTCGTTCGCCGCCGGTTACACGCATGTGTTCTCGTCGCATCTGGTGAACTATTTCAACCCGGCATTTTCCTGGTATCAGAGCCTTTTTGGACCGGCGAATTTCGGGGAGACTCTCGCGGCATTCCCGATCGTGCTGGAGGGAGTTGGAGCCGGCGCTCCGTTCACGCCGATCGGAGGGTTGGACAATACCTGGGTGCAGGGCCGGCGCGCCACCCGGTTCTTCATCAACGACAACCTGGCGTGGAGTTTGGGCTCGCATGAGTTGCGGTTTGGAACCAACACGCGGATCCTCCGCTTGAATGATTTCGACTTCGGCGAAGGAACCGTTCCAACCGTAACCTACGCCGATCTGCCCGAATTCATCTATGGCGTGGCTTCCACCGCGACCAGAACTTATCCTTTGGCCGACTCGCAACCTTTCAATTTTCTGAATGTGGATTTGTACGCGCAGGATTCCTGGAAGGTGACGCGGCGGCTGACCTGGACCTTCGGACTGCGAGCCACGCACAACTCCAATCCGCTGAATCCTCATGATGCAGTGGCGCGTTTGCCGGGATCGTTCGATTCCATCTCGCACGACGTAAATCAACCTTTGAGCGCGCTGATTGAAACGCATGTGGGAAATTTGTTTGAATCGACGCCGTTGGCCATTTTGCAGCCGCGCACGGCGGTAGCGTTTCAAGTGGCGCCAAAGACGGTGCTGAGGACTGGATTCGGCCTGTTCAGCGATTTGTTGCCGGGAAGCATCGCCGATCTTACCGGCGCGAATCCTCCGTACGTGAATACATTTCAAGGCGGACTGCTTGGCACGGTGGGTGGGTTGGCGATCGCACCGGGCGTACCGAACAGCGCGGTGGATGCCACGGCCGCCGCGAACCAGAGCTTCCTCTCGGGCTTTTCCGATGGCGAGTTGTCTTGTGCCTCCCCGTTGGCGAATCGCAACGCTTGTTTGCCGCCGGTTTCCATCACAGCGGTGCCGGATGGGAAACTGCACGCGCCGTATTTTATGCAATGGAGCTTCGGGCTGGAGCAGCAAGTGGGGACGGTGAATTTCCGCGCGCAATATGTGGGCACTCGCGCGGTGAACCAGCCCTACACCACGCAAGTGAACGGATACCAAACCGTCTGTGCCGGTTGTTTCTCGCCATTTCCCTACGAGCAGCCGGTGGACCCGCGATTCGGAGCGGTCACTCAACTCAGCACGGGCGCCAACAGCCATTACAACGGCCTGCAATTGACCGCCGAGAAGCGGATCGGCCACGGATTTCAGGCGCAACTAAACTACACCTGGAGCCATTGCATCGACACGGTTTCGAATGGCGGATTTCTACAATTCTCCTCGGGAGCGCTGCTCTCGCCTATTCCGGGCGATCTGGCGCGAGATCGCGCCCCGTGCGATTACGATATTCGCGACAATCTGACCGGCAACTACGTATACCAGCTTCCGGTGCACGTGCGAAATCCCGCGCTGGGACGCTTGCTGAACGGATGGCAAGTTTCCGGAACCGCGTTTTGGCACAGCGGCGTTCCGTTCTCGGTTTTAAGCGCGCCGTATTCGGCGAATGGAGATGGAATCGTGAATGGCAGCGGCCCGCAGTTTGCGAGCGTGGCGCCGGGCGTTCCGCTATACGAGCACAATCCAATACCCGGCGTGACGCAGCCCGGAACAATTCAGTGGCTGAATCCAGATGCGTTCGTTTCGGCCGTCGATCCGAGCACCGGAGCGTGCGTGGGAGGCGACAGTCCCGGGACCTGCCAGTTTGGGAACCTCGGGCGAAACGCACTGCGCGGACCGGACTTCGTCTGGAGCGATTTTTACTTGACCAAGTGGTTCGCGCTGAACGAACGAGTGAAGCTGCGGCTGGATGCACAATTCTTCAACCTCTTCAATCATCCGGATTTCGCGCTTCCATCGGTGGTGATCGCCGGGATTCCGGGGAATCCGTCAACGCAGACCGGCTTCGGCGCGCTTACCTCGGCGACCTCGCCGCCCACCGGGTTGCTTGGCGTGGGCCTCGGCGGCGACAGTTCGCCGCGCATGATCGCGTTTCAGGCGCGCCTAGAATTTTAACCTGGCGGCTCCGAGCGCCAGCGCGAGTTCTTTCACTCCACGCTCAATTTCGCGCGGGTCCACCGCGGCAAAACCCAGCTGCAATCCTTCCCGGGCCGCATGGCCGCGAGTGTAGCTGCTGAGCGGAATTACTTCCACATTGCGCGCGGCGGCGGCGCGGGCAGCCGATTCGGCGGTGATCCCGCCGCGTAGCCATCCCACGGTTTGCAATCCAGCCTCGACGCCCGAGATATCGAGCAGTCCGGCAAGCCTTTCGCGCGCGCGCTGCAACAGAACCGATAATCGCTCCGCGTACACGCCCCGCATGCGCCGCAGATGCCTGCCGAAGTGCCCTTCGGTGATGAAGTCGCACAGCACCGCCTGATCGACCATGGGCGCATGGCGGCTGATAACCGATTTCGTGGCCGCGAAATAATTCACCAGATCAGGCGGGATCACCAGATATCCGAGACGAAGCGAAGGAAACAGCACCTTGCTGAAGCTTCCCGCGAACAGCACCGAACCGTTGCGGTCCAGCCCCTGCAACGCCGGAACAGGACGGCCCGAATATCGATATTCGCTGTCGTAGTCGTCTTCGAATATGAGCGCTCCCGACTCGCGCGCCCACTCGAGCAATTGGAGACGACGCGGCAGGCTCATGCTGATACCTAACGGAAACTGATGGCCCGGGGTCACGTAGACCAAGCGCGCTCCCCGAAGGCCCTGCGCGCGCAGTTGCATGCCTTCGTTATCCAAGCCCAGAGCGGAAATTTTCGCGCCTACGGACTCGAAGACAAGAGACGCGCCGATGTATCCCGGATTTTCCATGCACACGCGATCGCCCGGATTCAGAAAGAGGCGAGCCACCAGATCGAGCGCTTCCTGAACGCCGGATACGATCGCGATTTGCTCGGGAGCGCAGCGCACGGCGCGCGAAGTAATCAGGTAATCGGCGATCGCTTCTTGCAGCGGCCGGTATCCCATGGGATCGCAACCCGAGAGAAGATTGGTTGAAATCCGCCGCAAGCGGCGAGCGGCAATCTGCGCCCAAAGGCCGGACGGAAAAAGCTCCGACGCGGGTATGTTGGCGCGGAAGGCGCGGGCGGGGCGGGAATCAAAAGCCGGGAAACGACGCACACGCTTGCCGAAGTCGGACAGTCGCCGCCGTCTTCGCCGCTCTGGTACCAAACGGTCTGCCGCGCGTTGCCCATCGGTTTTGACGTGAAACAACTCATCGGGCAAAACCTTGCTGACATACGTGCCGGACCCGACGCTGCCTTCCAGATACCCCTCCGATTTGAGCAGCTCGAAGGCGTTCACGATGGTGCCGCGCGAAAGCCGATACTGCCGGGCGAGATCGCGGGTAGCGGGTAGGCGCGCCCCCGCGCCCAGGCGGCCCTCTAAAATCTCGGAACGCAGAGCCTCATAAAGCAAGCGATAGGCGGGCGTTTCCGCGTCCTGCCAAGGAAGCGTGAGTACGAAGGCGGTAGTTCGTTTAGGCATGGCAAGTGGTACAGCAAGAATACCGTAAATGGACCTTGTTGAGTGGCCCACTTTCGTCTAGCGTAGCGATAGGAGCAAAAGGTTATGACTGGCTGGAAAAAGTGGGCTGGCGCTGCCGCGGCGGTTTTGTGCGCGGCGGTGGTTTGCCGCGGCGAAGCGGCTCGAATCGTGTTCACGCACGCTCTGCCGGTGCTGGATGGCGGACGGCTGACCGCGAGCGTCGTCGAGGTCACCTACGGCCCCGGCGAGTCGTCTGCGCGGCACAGCCATCCCTGCGCCGTGATCGGATACGTGATCGAAGGCGCAGTCCGCATGCAGGTGAAGGGCGAACCAGAGGCCACGTACAAGGCCGGCCAAAGTTTCTACGAGGCTCCCAACGGCGTTCACTCCATCTCCGCGAACGCTAGCAAAACAGAGCGAGCGCGATTCCTCGCGTACTTCACCTGCGATCACGAAACGCCGTTGACGGTGGCGACGCCATGAACGCCCGCGCCATCACTGCATCAGCAGACATTTCCTGGGAGCGCTGGGGCATTCTCTATCTCCGCGTCGCGCTGGGCGCTGCTTTCCTAGACGGCATCGCAGACCGCTTCGGCCTGCTGCCTGCCAGTTGGGGCGGGTACGGAAACTTCGATGGATTCATGAAGTACACGGCCCAAGTGAACTCGTTCATGCCCGCGTTTACGATCCCGTTTCTGGCATGGGCGGCCACGGTCGCCGAATTCAGCTTCGGCGTCGCGCTGATTCTCGGCATCTGGCCGCGGTGGGTGGCGCTCGCGAGCGCGGTCCTGCTGGCGCTGTTCGGCATCGCCATGGCAATTTCATTCGGGATCAAATCGCCGCTGGACTACTCGGTGTTCTCCGCATCGGCTGGAGCGCTGGTGCTGGCGCTGTACTACAACCGCAAATCGGAGACGAACCAATAGGAGGATTTATGGAAGCACGATTCAACTACGCCAAAACGGCTCCGGGCGTCTACGAAGCCATGGAGGGCCTGGAGAAATATCTCGAGCAGTGTGGGCTGGAAAAGTCCCTGATGTATCTGGTCCAGCTACGCGCTTCGCAAATTAACGGCTGCGCCTACTGCCTGGACATGCATTGGAAGGACCTGCGCGCGCGCGGGGAAAACGAGCAGCGCCTGTATTCGCTGGATGCCTGGCGCGAGAGCCCTTACTACACCGATCGCGAACGTGCAGCGTTGGCGTGGACCGAAGCCGTCACATTAGTCGCGCAGGGGCACGTGCAGGATGCGGTCTACCAGGAAGCGCGGCCACACTTCAACGCGAAAGAATTGTCCGACTTGACGCTTGCAGCAGCTGCCATCAATGCGTGGAATCGGCTGTCGATTGCGGCGCGCATTGTGCCGGGTGGCTACCAGCCCGCCCAGGCGCAGGAGCTGGTGACCCACGCGGGATCTACAATGTAATTGATGGCCAAGCCCAGCGGGACGACGACCGCGACGCCCGCACCGAGGACGCTTAGCGGCATCCCGGTGGAACCCGTGTACACGGCCGCCGACGTCGCCGGCCTCGTGATCCCGCCGCCGGGCGAGTTTCCCTACACGCGCGGCATTCACGAAAGCATGTACCAGGGCAAGCTCTGGACCATGCGCCAATTTTCGGGATTCGCGACGCCCGAGGAAACCAATCGGCGCTACCTATATCTGTTAAGCCAAGGCCAGACCGGGCTGTCGGTGGCGTTCGATCTGCCGACGCTGATGGGCTACGACGCCGATCACGCGACGGCGGAGGGCGAAGTCGGAAAGTGCGGCGTCTCCATCAGCTCGTTGGAAGACATGGAGATTCTGTTCCGCGGCATTCCGCTCGGCGGCGTCACGGTATCGATGACCATCAATTCGCCCGCGCCGGTGATTTGGGCCATGTATCTTGCGGTGGCGGAGAAGCAAGGCGTCGATTGGAGCAAGCTTTCGGGCACGCTGCAGAACGACATCTTGAAGGAGTACATCGCGCAGAAGGAGTACATTTTTCCGCCGCGCCCGTCCATGCGGCTGGTGACCGACGTCATCGAGTATGCGATGCGGCAGGCGCCGCGCTTCAATCCTATTTCGATCAGCGGGTATCACATTCGCGAGGCCGGGTCGACCGCGGTGCAGGAGTTGGCGTTCACGCTGCGCGACGGGATGGAGTACGTCGAGTGGGGCGTCGAGCGCGGATTGCCGGTGGATAGCTTCGCGCCTCGGCTTAGCTTTTTTTTCAACGCGCACAACGATTTCTTCGAGGAGATCGCGAAGTTTCGCGCGGCCCGGAAGATTTGGGCGGAAGCCATGCGGGACCGCTACGGCGCGCAGGACGAGCGGAGCTGGAAACTGCGCACGCACGCGCAGACGGCCGGGTGTTCGCTGACCTGGCAGCAGCCCTACAACAACATCGTGCGGACCACGCTGCAGGCGCTGGCGGCGGTGCTGGGCGGGACGCAATCGCTGCACACCAATTCGCTGGATGAAGCTTACGCGCTGCCGGGTGAGCACGCGGTAACCATCGCCCTCAGAACCCAGCAGGTGATTGCCTACGAAAGCGGCGTGCCGGACGTGCCGGATCCATTGGGCGGCAGCTACTTCGTCGAGGGCCTGACGGCTGAGATGGAGACGCGCGCCCGCGAGTACATCGCGCGCATCGATCACATGGGAGGTATGATTCCCGCGATCGAGCGCGGATTCCCGCAGACCGAAATAGCCAACGCCAGCTATGAATATCAGCACGCGATCGAGACGGGCGAGCAGAAGATCGTGGGCGTGAACGCGTTTGTCGAGCACAGCGAGGAACACATCGACGTGCTGGAGATCGATGCGTCGGCCCAGGGGCATCAACTCGAAAAACTGGCGAGGCTGAAGTCCAGACGCGATAACGGAAGAGTGCGGCAATGTTTGGACGCGCTGCGCGGCGCGGCGGCTAGCCACGAAAATAACATGCCGTACATCTTAGACGCCGTGCGCGCCTACGCCACCGTGGGCGAGATCTGCGACGTGTTCCGCGAGGTATTTGGCGTGTACACGGAAACCAGCGTGCTGTAGGGCCGAGAACCACTTACCGTCACAGGTGCTAACATCAAGGCGTATGGATCCTCGCATCCGGGTGTTGGTCGCCAAACCGGGTTTGGACGGCCACGATCGCGGTGCGAAGGTAATCGCGCGAGCGTTGCGCGACGCGGGCATGGAGGTGATTTACACCGGCCTGCGCCAGACTCCGGAAATGATCGTGAACGCTGCTTTGCAGGAGGACGTCCAAGTGATAGGGCTGTCCATTCTGTCGGGCGCCCATAACGCGATCGTTCCGCGTATGATGGAATTGCTGCGCGAAAAAGGGATGGACGACGTCCTGGTCCTGGTCGGCGGTATAATTCCTGACGAGGACGCCGCCGAGCTGAAGAAGCTGGGTGTCGCGGCTGTATTCCAGCCCGGTGCGTCGCTCGAAGCAATTGTCGACTTCATACGGTCTTCCGTAAAGCAGACCGCTTGAAGCAACCGCGGGCGCGGGACGCCTGCCTACTTTGAAAGAACAACATTGGCGCCGTGCGCCGTGTATAAACCAAAACTAATGCAAGAAAAACTGAACATCGCCGTGTTTGTCGATTACGACAACATTGAAATCGGCGTGAAATCGACTCTACGGCGGGAATTCGATGTATCGCTCCCGCTTGACGCGCTCAAGGAACGCGGCGACCTGGTCGCCAAGTTCGCGTATGCCAACTGGGGACGCCAGGAGGGCGCGGCTCGTTCCATGGCCGAAAACGCCGTGCAGATGGTGCAACGGCTGCCTTCGCCGCGCGGCGACAAGAACGGCGGCGACATCAACCTGGCGCTGGATGCGCTCGAGATGGCCTTCACTCATCCGCACGTCAACGCGTTCGCCATTGTCAGCGGGGACAGCGACTTCATCCCGCTGGTCAACAAGCTGAAGGAATACGGCAAGACCGTGTTCGTGGTGGGAGGGAAAGCTTTCACCAGCACCATCCTGCAACAGAACTGTCACGAGTTCGTGAGCTACGAATCGCTGCTGTCGGATGCGGAGCGTGGCGAGAGCCGCGATCGTCCGCCGCGCCAGCAACAGGCCGGCCAGCCGCCGCAAATCGGCCGGGATCGCCAGCCAGGCGGACAGCGGGTGCGGCCGGCGCCGCTGGATCTCGCGCAAGCCATGCCGCTGGTGGAACGCGCTTTGCAAGTACTGGAGCGGCGCGCGGTGCAGCCGCAGCTCGGGCTGTTAAAATCGACGATGCTTCAACTCGATTCAGCCTTCACGGAAAAGGCCTACGGCGCGAACAGCTTTTCGGATTTCGTGGAGAAGCTGAAGAAGGCCGACTACGTGAACGTGAGCGGGCAGGGCGGGCGCTACATCATCGAGCGCAAAGGCGCGTCGCAGCCCGAACGTCCCACGCCGAAGCCGGAAGAAGCTTTGCCGCCGCTGCGTGACGTGCTGGAGACGCATCGCCTGGAGATGGAGAACGGCGTTCTGGCCGACGATCTCGCGGCGTGGGTGCAGGCCGAGGTTCCGAACTTCTCGGCGGCCGCCTACGGATTCCAGGAATTCGGAGAATTCCTCAACTACGCACAGGACAAATTGGTGGTGCGCGTGGAGCCGGACGAAGAGAAGGGGCCGATCGTGTTTATGGGCGCCGAGTTCTATCCGCCCGCGGAGCCCGAACGGCCACCGGAAGTGCAGGCCGAAGAGGAGGAGGACGAGAAGCAGCCCATCGTGGAGGGACAGCCTTCGCTGCTTGAGCCGAACCCTCCGCCGGTCAAACCCAAGCCGGTGCGGCGGGCGCGCAAGCCGGCAGGTTCGGGGAACACAAGCGATCGGCCGCGGCGCGGCGGCGGTGGGACTCGCAAGAAGCGGACGCCGGAGCATCACGGGCCGATGCAGTGAGGGCTGCTTTAGCGGCCCGAATACCGGACGCCAACAACGGCGTCCGTGGGAATACATGGCTGCCAAGACAGCCGGAATTCAAGGAATGACTTCTTGCCGGTCCACAGCGATGTAGCCGAAGGCGACCACCGCGAGGAACATGGTGAGCACTTCACTGTCGCCGAGGTTGTACTCGTCGAAGCCCTCGGCCAAGATCGAGATGATCACCGCGATCGCGCCGTGCAGAATGAATCGCGCGTCCGGAGCGGCCAGCTTACGCCGCAGCGCGCGCCCGTAGTCCCACAGCGCTTTCGCGATCAGCCACAGCAGAGCCAATAACACCGGGATTCCGCGCTCGCCGGCGTACTGCAGGTAAATGTTGTGCAGATGCCCGTAATAGCCCTCCGGCAACGGGTGCGCCGAGGCGGGCGCCCATTGATCGAACTGATATTTGATTTGTTCCGGGCCAAGGCCAAGCCAAGGATGAGCGCGGATTATGAGGACGCCGGTCTCGCGCAAGATGGCCCGGTGCCGGTTGGAATCCACTTCGGCTTTCGGCTGAACGACGGAAATGGCGCGCTCCCTGAGGGCCTCCGGCCCAAGGAACAGCGCAATGATCACTACCGCAGGCACGGCCGCCACCAGCCATTTTTTCCAGAACCACAGCAGATAAAGCAGGCCCGCAGGAAAGCCAAGCAGGAAAATGCTGCGCGTGAAGCCCAGCACCATGGAAACGGCCAGAATTGCGGCGCAAATCCATCCCGCCGTCTTCCAGCGCGGTTCGAGCGAGAAAAACAAATAAGACGCGAGAAGCAACAGCACGATCATTTCTTCGCCGCCGAACGTCATCCAGTGGCTCATGAATCCGGTGATTCGCGCGCCCACGTAAAGGTCGTAAAAACTTCGGCCCAGCTCTTCGGACTGCTTGTACACCCGCCAGAATTGGAACACGCTGCGCAGGGCCGAAAGCGCGGCGACGCCGGCCCACAGCAGCACCACCGCGCGGATCTCGGCGAGGCTGCGGAACGTGCTGTAAACCACCAGAAGAATAAAGAACACATAGAACTTCCGGATTTGCGGCATGCCCTGCTGGATGTGTCCGGACGCCAGCAATGAGATTACGGTGCCGGCCATGAACAATGCGAGTGGAAGTTTGATGGGCGGCAGGCGGATCGGATGCGAGGAAACGAGCAGCGCCGCCAGCGCGAGGGCCAGGAGAATCTGCGAGACCGCGATCGAGAATAGAATAGAAAGTAGCGCGCCGCACGTGAGGTAAAACGCGCCGCGGTCGACGTAGGGTTTCAAAACAGTAGGCTACCAGGAATGGAAATCTATATTCTCCGGCACGGGATCGCCGAAGACGCACCAGCCGGGCAACCGGACTCAGAGCGGGCGCTGACTTCCGACGGGCGCAAGAAACTGCGAACTGTTTTGCGCGTGGCGGCGAGCGCGGGGGTTGCGCCGTCGCTCATTCTAACCAGTCCGTACAAGCGCGCTATGCAGACGGCTCAGCTCGCGGCGGAGATTTTGGAATACAAGGGCGAGCTGTTGCGCACCAAAGCGCTGGAGCCGGACTCGTCCCCGAAGGCGGTTTGGGATGAGATCCGCGTGCACAAAGACGAGTCGAGAATCCTCCTGGCAGGACACGAACCGCTGTTCAGCCGGCTTACGGCGTATCTGCTCGGGTCGCCGAATCTTCAAGTAGATTTCAAGAAAGGCGCCATGGCCTACATCGAACTGGAGCGCTTCGCGGCTGAACCGCACGGCGTGCTGCGCTGGATGCTGACGCCCAAGCTAGCCGCGGGCAGCGGTCCGCGCGATTAGACGTTGCTCCGCTTGCGCTCATAGGGCTGCTTGAGATATTTGGCGGCTTCTTCCTGCGCGCCTTGCGTATCGTCCTTGGTGCGGATGGCCTGGTTATATTCGTTGACGGCGCGGTCGCGCTGGCCGGAGATGTCGAAGATGTTGCCGAGTTTGATGTGCGCCCACACCTCCGTCCACTTCGGTTCGTCGTCGCCATTCAGCGCCAGGCGATATTCAGTGGCGGCCGACTGGTAGTTGTTCTGCAAAAAGAAAACCTCGGCCACGCGATAATGCGCCAGCGAGCTGCCGCGGTTCACTTCGATCGCCTTCTGGTATTCCTTCAGCGCATCGCCGAACTCGCCGATTGCGGCGAACTGCTCGCCGCGTTTGATGGCCACCGCCACGCGCATGGACGGGCTCCAGCGCAGCACCGAGCCGCCGGGATCGATGGTGACGGTCTTCGGTTTGCCGAAGGTATCGACGGTGAACTCGGACGACGTGCCCACCACGTCGATTCGCTTGCTCTCGGGGTTGCCTTCAGTTTCGATCTTGAGATCCACGGGCATCTGGAACGTGTCCAGGTCCTGTGAGATTTTGCCCATCACGCGAAACCCCTTCTGCGTTCGAAAGACCGTGTATTCCATCTTAAACTCGGGAGCGCCGCTCGATTCCAGCCACTGCACAAAGAAGTACTGCAGATTTTGCCCCGAGATCTCCTCGGCCATCTTGCGAAAGTCGACCGTGCTCACCGATTGCCAGCCGTATTTTTCCAGGAAGCTGGACATCAACTTGTTGAAGTTATCTTTGCCGATCACGGTGCGAAGCATGTTCAGCACCGCCGCGCCTTTGCCGGCTGTGAGAGCCCAGTACTCAGGCGAATAATCATCCAGACGCGCGGCTTGAATCAGCGGCGGATTGTCCACGGTCATCGCTTCGACGTAGGTGTCGTGCAAATCTTGTTCCAGCGCGGATGTGCCGTTGGCGTGCTCGTCCCACAGCAACTCGGCATAGCGCGCGTTGCCGTTTTCAAGCCACAGATGATCGCGGTTGATGGGCGATACCAGCGTCTCCCACCATTGGCGGGCGAGTTGGTTGGCCATCAGGCGCGCCGCGAATTGATTGCCGATGCCCCTGGGAGAGAGGAAAATAATGCCCGGCGCGGAAAATCCATTGGGCGTGCCATCCTCGGTTTCCACCAGCGTCAGGTTCGCTTGCGGCGCCAGGCCGTACAAGCTGGTGAGGAAGCTCATGACCTTGCCGGTCTCCTCGCCATACGTATTGGCCATATTTTGTTTCTGGCGAAAATACATCGACGTGGTCGCACCTTCCGAATTCACTTTCACGGGATCGCCTTGCACCACGGCGATGCTGCCTGGGAACGACGGCTTGGTGAAATGAAAAGTGAAAGCAGTTTTGCCGGCGCCGGCCGCCTGGGAAGTTCCCAAGCCGCTTGCGACCACCTGATAGCCGCTCGGTACCGTGACATGGACATCGGAGGTGAAGCGATCCACGCTGTAGCCGCTCACGGGAAACCAACGCGCCGGGTACAGCAGATACGCGAAGTCGTTCTGGATGGCCCCGAATTTAATGCCGTAGATGGGCGACTCTTCCTGCCCGGTCAAGCGCCCGTCGTAGCTGAAGGTCACCGTGGCGGGCTTGCCTTTCGCTAGCGGCGCGGGGAAGCTCAAGCGAACGCTGAAGTCCTGGGTGGAACGGGAAGCGGGAATCTGGCGCCCCGAATCGTCGACCACGCGCGAAACGTTGAATGCATTGTTCAGCTCGAACGACGCGGTGGAGATGTCGTTATCCAGCGGGATGAAGCGAACCTTGACGTTCGCCGTGAGCGTCTGTGTGCGCGGATTGATCTCGGCGTCGATCGCGTAATTGTCCACGTCGATGCGGCCGGATTTGGTCCCTCTGTCCTGCGCGGGCATGTTCTGGGTGAACAATGGCGCCAGCGCGAGCACTGCCAGCAGAGTCTTACGAAACATGCACCACTTCCTCGTTCGATTGCTTTTCGGCCAGCCGGTTTTCAATCAGAGCCGCCGCCACTTCCAGCGGATCGTCTGGTCCGGATAACTTGTCGGCGACTTCGGCCAGATCACGCCGCATACCTTCCCGCGCAGCTTCATTTTCGAGCAACGCCAGAGCTTCGCGGGCCAGATTTTCCGGGGTCATCCGGTCTTGAATCAACTCGGGCACGATCCTCCGCCCCGCCACCAAATTGACCATCGAATAAAACGGTACCCGCACCAGCGCCTTTCCGATCCACCAACTTAATTTATTCACACGATAAAAGGTGACCATGGGGGTTCCCAGCAGGCAGGCCTCAATGGTAACTGTTCCACTGGCGGCCAGTGCTACGTCCGCGCAGACGAGCACATCCCAGGTCTTTCCCTCAAGCAGTTGGATGGACGCCGAGGAAATCCGTTCCCGGAAATTTGACCCTACGGATTCTGACCCAAAACGCAGGGTATCTGGCTGGACCGCTATGATGAAGCGTGGCGCGGACTTAGCGAAGCTTCGAAGGCGTTCCACCGCTTGTAGGAGGATGGGCATGTGGCGCGCGGCTTCGCCGGTACGGCTGCCGGGGAGCAAAGCAATGAGCGGCGTGCCCTCGGGTATGCCAAACCGCCGCCGCAGTTCGGCGCGGCTGGCGGACGGCTTCACCATACGCGTGAGCGGATGGCCGACGTAAACGGCGTCGATGTCGTGGCGCGCGAAGAACTCAGGCTCGAACGGGAAGATGCAGAGCAGGCGATCGATGGTGCGCCGCATCAGCGGCAGGCGGCCCTCGCGCCAGGCCCAGACTTGGGGCGCCACCAGGTAGAACACCGGAATGCCGAGCTTTTTGAGCCGCCGGGCGATGCGCAGGTTGAAATCCGGGCTATCGATGAGGATCGCGAGTTCGGGGCGTTCGGCGCGGGCGGCATCCAGCAATTTGCGATATTCGCCGTAAATGCGCGGGATATGCGCGAGCACTTCGACCAGCCCGACCACTGCCAGGCTGTGCGCATCGACGACTGGCCGGACGCCGGCCTTTTGCATGCGCGGGCCGGCGCAGCCGAAGAACTGCAAGTCCGGTCGCCGGCGGCGTAGCGCGGTGACGAGCCCGGCTGCGTAGAGGTCACCGGAGGCTTCGCCGGCGGAGATGAGAACTTTCGGACCCACTAGAATTTAGTCTAGCGCCGGATGGGCGGTGGGTTGTGGGTGGTGGGTGGTTGTTGGTTCCTGGTTGTTGGTTCTTGGTGGCTATTGGCAATCTTTGCTAACGATACTATGCTTATTTCGGAGGCCGATTTGCCGACTCGCAATGTCAATCTGACCGACGAGCTGGACCGCTTCGTCTTAAAGAAGGTGAAGAGCGGCCGCTTCGAAAACGCCAGCGAGGTTGTGCGCGCGGCGTTGCGGACCCTCGAGCGCGAAGAGCAGCAGTACGAGGCGAAACTTGCCGCGTTGCGGGCCGCCATCGATGAGGGTGACACCAGTGGTGTCGCCGAGGGCGACGTGTTTGCGCGCGTGCGCAAAACGCTTAACCTTCCCGCAAAACCGCGCTGATCCGTGGCCCATTGTCGTTTCTCGCGGAGGGCTGAAGCCGACCTGTTGGGGATCGGCGCGTATACCCTTCGGACCTGGGCGAAGACCAGGCTATCCGCTACATGATCGAACTTGAGGCGTGTTGTCAAATGTTGGCTGACAATCCTGCGCTAGGTCGAAGCTGTGACGGCGCCCGTCCCGGTCTGCGCCGAATGGAGTGCGGCAGGCATGTTGCGTTTTATCGAGAGGACAAGAAGGGAATTCTGGTTTCTCGCATCCTGCACCCGCGCATGCTTCCCGAAAGACACGAAATCGAGGATGATAATGACGAACCGTAGAAAGAAACGCAGAGGCTTGCCAATGAAGAATCCACCCCACCCCGGCGGTTTTGTATTGCGCCAGTGCATTGAGCCTCTCGGCTTGAGCATTACGCAGGCGGCCGCCGCCCTCGGAGTCACGCGCACCACTTTGTCCGAGCTTGTGAATGAAAAACGGGGCATCTCTCCGGAAATGGCCGTGAGGCTGTCCAAAGTATTCGGGGGCAGCGCCGAAAGCCGGCTGGTGCAGCAGGCGCAATATGACCAATCGCACGTACGCGCCGACCGGCTGAAGCTGAAACGGCTGGAATTCGCGTAGCGTACCTTGAAAAGATGCCGGTCGAAAAATTCCTAAGGGGCGTCTCCAGATTTCAAACGGACATTTACCCGCAACATCGGGATCTCTTCGAAAAACTCGCCTTGGGACAGCGGCCCGAGGCGCTGTTCATCACCTGCTCCGATTCCCGCATCGATCCCTGCCTGCTCACGCAAGCCAAACCCGGCGAGCTGTTCATCTGCCGCGTGATTGGCAACATCGTGCCGCCCTACCCCGATGCGGTGGGCGGCGTCTCGGCCACCATCGAATATGCGGTCGGCGTGCTTCAAGTACCAGAGGTGATTGTCTGCGGCCACACCGATTGCGGCGTCATGCGAGGCGCGCTCAATCCCGCAGCCCTCGACGCGTTTCCCAACGTCGCGGCCTGGCTGCGCTATGCGAACGTCGAACAACGCGAAACGGATCCGAGCGCCGAGCTTCTTTTGGCGCTGACGGAACAGAATGTAGTCGCCCAACTGGAGAACCTGCGCTCGCATCCCGCGGTGGCGGCTCGGCTGCAACAGGGCGATCTTTCGCTCCATGGCTGGCTCTATCACATTGGTTCCGGCGCCGTGGCGGCATATAACGCGGAGACCGGGCGGTTCGAGAGTCCCGCGCTAGTACCGGGCAGTCCAGCGGCACCGTGTTAGTATAAAGACGATTCAACCCCACCCGATGTCCGCGCAACCCGATCTTTCCAAGCTTAGCGTTGGCCAGTTCGCCGAGCAATTCCGCGGCGAAATGATACCGCTCAGCAACACCTTCTCCTACTTCTGCGCCTCCGTGCCGTTGAGCGAAGAGGACGTCAAGGAGTATCTGGAAGAGCCGATCGCCGCGCTTCCGCCAGCCATTGCCGCGCTGCTCCCGAAGGTCTCTATCATGCTGGTCCCGTATTTGGAGCGGGCGGACGGCAAGGAAAAAGGAATCGCGCGGCGCGACGAATTCGTCTGCACCGAGAAGCCGCCCGACAACCGCCTCTCGTGGGCCACCCAGGTCGGCTTCGACAAAGAAGAAGTGCTGGTGTTTGCCCTGAAGGACCAGGACGTTTCCGAGTATCACTACCGCTTCTACCACGTGCTGGCGACACTGGCGGCCGATCACGGGTCGGATGAAGCGCTGTTCCAGTACAGCTCCACGCTGCGCGAAGAGATGAACGCGCGCGTACACGGCGAGGTGGATGAAGAAAGCTGGCACATGAAGCAGGCGCTCCTGCGGCGCGATACCAACGTGCGCAAAGAGACTAAGGCGTTTCGCGAGTATGTGCGGCAGTCGCTTATCGATACGCTGACGCTGTACTTGCATGGGATCTGCTGCGATATCGACGTGGAGACCGGTCCGCGCCAACTGCCCAGCCGCTATCTTCGGAAGCGGCTAAACGTGCTGTTCAGCCTGTATCCGCCGCCGGAAGGCTACGCCGTTTTTCCCGAACATCAGGAACGCCCGCAATAGCCGGTTTTACGAATCATTACAACGGGATCGTAACGGACCGGTAAGCGCGCGCTTCAAAACTGCATGGCGGAGTGGGCTCTCGATCCGGATGCAATCTTGATGGTGCAAGTCTGCGGAGGCCATGAGCCGAGCTTCGAGACCCTGCTCGAACGGCACCGTGGCACGGTGGTGAATCATCTCTACCGGCTGGTTCGCGACCGGGCCGTCGCGGAGGAGCTGGCGCAGGACGTGTTCCTGCGCGTGTACCGCTTTCGCAACCGCTATCAACCGGAGGCCAAGTTCAGCACCTGGCTATTCCGGATCACCACCAACGTCGCTCTGAACTGGCGCAGGGATACGCGGCGCGAGGCGGCGCATTTGCGATTGGACGCGTCAACTCATCAGACTCGCCGGATTGAAGTGCTGGATCACAATCCGCGCGCCGATCAACAGTTGCTGGCCGATTATCGCGCCAGGGAGATCCGCGACGCGATCCAAGCGCTGCCGCCCAAACAGTTGGCCGCCGTTCTGATGCATAAGTATGAAGGCATGGACTACGTCCAGATTGCCGAGGTGCTGGGCTGCTCCATTCCCGCGCTGAAGTCGCTGCTGTTCCGCGCGTACGAAACCTTGCGTCGCCGGTTGGCCCATTTTTCGCCGGAACGTGTAGCATAGTTCGATGAGAACTATCGCGCTTGCTTCTCTGTTCCTCGTCGCCGTTTCCGCGCAGCCGGCGACCAATTTTGTGCTGGTGGCTCACGGCGGCGCGGGCGACTACAGCAAAATGACGCCACAGGCCATCGAGGCCCGCCGCGATCTCATGGTCAAAGCGATTCGTTCCGGCTACGAAATCCTCGCGCGTGGCGGGGCCAGCCTGGATGCGGTGGAAGCCACCATTCGCGTGATGGAAGACTCCGGATTGTTCGACGCCGGCCGGGGCGCTTACTACACCAAGGAGGGCGTGCCGGAAATGGACGCGGCCATCATGAACGGACGCACGCTCGAGGCCGGATCCGTGGCGTCGCTGAAGCACATCGCAAATCCGATCCATCTGGCGCGGCTGGTTATGGAGAAGACGCCGCACGTTCTGCTGGTGGGCGATGGCGCCGAGGAGTTCGCGAAATCGCAAGGCCTCGAGCTGGTGTCGCCGTATTACTTCTACACCGAGCGGGAATGGAAGAGATTCCAGGATGCCCAAAAGGCCAAGGCAACTGGCGCCGGACACGGCACCGTGGGCGTGGTGGCGCTGGATCAGGCGGGCAATCTGGCGGCCGGCACATCCACCGGCGGAACCGTTTTGAAGATGCCCGGGCGCGTGGGCGATTCGCCTATCATCGGCGCGGGCACCTACGCGAACAACGAGAGCTGCGCGATTTCAGCCACCGGCACGGGCGAGTACTTCATGCGGAACGTCGTGGCCTCGGACATCTGCGCCCGCGTGCGCTACCTGCATGTTTCGCTCCATCAGGCCGCCGACGATGTGGTGATGAAGGAGCTGGTGGAGCAGCATGGCGACGGAGGCGTGATCGCGCTGGACCGGCAGGGAAATGTCGCGACGCCATTCAACACCACCGGCATGCTGACCGGCACCGTGCGCGCCGACGGCATGATCAAGATTTCCGGCATCCCGGTCCGATGAACTGGACTCCTCCGATTTGGGCCTGGTACGCCGTGCTTTCGGCCTTTTTCGGCGCGCTGGTCGCGATTTTCGGCAAGATCGGCGTGCGCGACGTCGACAGCAACCTGGCGGTGGCGTTCCGCACGGCCATCATCGTCTTCTTCGCCTGGGGCATCGTCGCGGTGCAAGGAAACGCGTCGGACTTGCTTCGCATCTCGCGCCATTCTCTTATATTCCTTTTTCTCTCGGCGATCGCAACAGGGCTCTCCTGGCTGTTCTATTACAAAGCCCTCCAATTGGGCGAGGCATCGCGGGTGGCGCCCATCGACAAACTCAGCGTGGCGCTGGCCGTGGTAATGGCGTTCGTTTTCTTGGGCGAGAAGCCGACCCCCGGCAATGTCCTGGGCGCGAGCTTGATCGTGGCGGGCGTTCTAGTGACGGTTTTCGTCAGATAGCGGATCGTCTTCCGATTCGAGCGCATCCAGCACCTCAGGCTGGCTCGCAAACCGCTTCAATACCCGAATCGACTGCCCGGCTGAAAATCCCGCGTAGCGCAGGCGGCGAAATGCTGCGGCCAGATTCTTTTCTTCGCTCAAGAATGCGCCAAGCTGCTTGCCGCGATATTTGCGCCGCAGAAACTCCTCAATAAGATCGGCCTCATTGGTTTGCTGGTAGGTCTGCTCGGTCACTTGCTCGGCCAGCTTCGGCGCGACACGCCGCTGGCGCAGGTCCCGCAGGACGCGCATCTTCCCCAGTCCTTGATCCTGCAAACGCGCCGCCGCATAGGCTTCCGCGAAGCGCTGGTCGTTCAAGTAGCCCGCTTCCTTCAGATTCGCCAGCACCGCGTCCACGTCCTCCGGGCTCTGCGCGCGGCGGCGAAGTTTCTCACGAAGCTCGCCGGAGGAGTGCGCGCGTCCACCCAGGGCACGCAGTGCAACATTTAGGAGCTTTTGACGATCTAACAGTTGAGGCGGACGTTTCGCCATCACAAGGGAACACTAACAGATTCCAGACTGCTATTGTAGAGGTGAGTTAAAGGAAAGGACTGGCAAAAATGAAAGACGACAACAAGTTTTCGTATTTCTTCCTGGGGTTGGGCTTGGGAGTGGCCGTGGGGCTGCTGTTTGCGCCCAAATCGGGACCGGAAACCCGCGAGCTGTTGCGCTCGAAGGCGGACGAGGGCAAGGAATACCTGAAGAAGCGAACCTATGAGGTGCGCGACCAGGCGACGGACGCGATCGAACGCGGCAAGTCGAGCGTTTTGCGCCAGCGCGAGAACCTGGCGGCGGCGGTGGAGGCCGGTAAGCAAGCCTATCGGGAAGCGGTGGTGAGCACGCCGAACGATTCCGTCGAAGGCATCTAATTCCGCCAGATTGGCGAGGTTGAGGCATGAACGAGACCACACTGCTCTATGTGATGGCGGCTTTCGTCATCATCTCCGCGATTGCTTTGTGCATCCAGGCAGGCATGCTGGCTGGGATTTACAAAACCGTCAAGGCGCTGCAGGAGACCATCAATCCGCTCGTACCCAAGGTTGAGAGCCTGGTCGAGAAGACGAACGCGGCCGTGGAGCAGAGTGGACGGCAGATCACCGAGATCACCACGCGGGCCAACGGTATCTTGGAATCCAGCAAGGATATTTTGGATTCCACCAAGCGCCAGTTGGCCATCGTGGAGGACGTGGTGGGCGACGCGGCGGTACGAGCCAAGGTGCAGATGGAGCGGGTGGAGTTGGTGTTAGACGATACGCTCAGCCGCGCGCATGAGACGATCGCCGTATTCCATGACGGCGTCATGCGTCCGCTGCGGGAGATCAACGGTCTGGCGGCAGGCGTCCGGGCGGCGCTGGCGGCGCTGGCGCGCGGCAATCGGCCGACTCCGGATCGGGCCACCAGCGACGAAGAGATGTTTATCTGAGCCTCACTGAGACGGCGGCGGCGTAGTCGGAGCCGCTGGAGCGGCTGGTGCAGTTTGGCTCGGCGAACTCGCCGGGCTGGAACCGAACGAACTGGAACTGAGCGGATTGCTTCCCGATGTGGCGGCGGCGCCCTGTTGCATTTGCTGCTGTACTTGCTGTTGCTGCGCCACTCCGGCGGCTCCTATTACGGTGGGGTCCTTCTTGAGGTCGTAAACAAACTCCCATTCTTTGTACTTGGCGTGGTCGTTGACCACGTGAATCCCCTTGCCTTCCGCCGTGCTGGCTACGCCCGCGATGCCGCCAGTATTTCCCGTGGTGAAATTCCCGACCGATGAGGGTGGCTGGCGCGGCGTGGTCAAAAGCTGTTGAATCATGTTCGCGGCTTGGTTGCCCTGAGCACCGGCCCCGCCCGCCATTGCAGCTCCAGGAAACCCCGTGGCCCCGGGTATCCCGGCCTGCGCCCCCGGCTGCAGTGGACTTTGCGGGAACGGAAAGGGCTGCCCAGGTATGGGTGCCTGGCCTGGATTGGGCTGCTGCCCCGGGTATTGCGGCTGCTGCCCCGGGTATTGCGGCTGCTGCCCTGGATTTTGTGACGGTTGCCCCGGATATTGCGGCTGTTGTGACGGATCTTGCGGTTGCTGCGGAATTTGAGGTTGATTCGGCTGGTTGGGATCCGTGGGCTGCTGCGCGGGCTGTCCCGGAATTCCAGGTTGCCCCGGGAATCCAGGCTGACCTGGTTGTGCCGGGAATCCGGGCTGTCCCGGCTGAACGGGCTGCTGGCCAGGTTGCGCGGGGTCCTGCGATTGAGGTTGCTGCTCGGCAGGCGGATTGGAGTCCGGATCGGCAGGCTGACCGCCGTTGGTTGGCCCTGTAGGCCCTGTGGGAACGATGCGATCGCTCGGCCTCCGCAAAGCCATATTCAGCGGGTCGGGCGCTTGCGCATTCGGATTGTTGGGATCGCTAGGCTGCGAGGAGTTGGAACTCTGCGACGGGTTGGAAGTCTGTGCCGTGCCGGAAGTCTGCGCCGAGCTTTGGCTCGAGTTCGGGCCGCTGCCGGTGGTACTGCCGGGGAGCGGAGGCGGCGGTTGAATCAGCGAATCGGTAAGCTGGCCGGACGGGCCGACGTGCAGCAAGCGGTACTCCTTGCCGGTCAGCGGATCCAAATAACGGTGCCGCAGGAAACGGATGTTGCGCGTGGTCTCGAGATCGTCGAGCGTCTGCGGGTACAGGTGATACTTGCGGTAAAAAAGCTGGATGGCGCGCTGATACTGCAAGGCGCGATCGATGGTCATCTGCTCGCGCGTACGCTGCGATTCGAACGCGATCCGCGGGACCTCGATAAATAGTGTGATGGAGATGGCGGCGGCCAGCACGAACACCAGCAGCATGGCGAATCCGGACTCGTCGCGGCGGCGCCGGGGCTTCCGTTGGACCTCTTCGCGGCGGCTCATGCTGCCATCTTCGCTACCGCTCATCCTGCCATCTCCGCTTCGAGCGGCAGCGTTTGCTGATTGTTGCTCTTGAACTGTGTGTCTTCCACCACCGCCGAGTTGATTCCGATGCGCACGATCTTGTAGCGCTTCTTGATCATTTCGCCCTCGGCCGCGATCACGATGTCATCTCCGTCCAGAAAGAAGGCGCGCTTATCGCCCACCTTCGATTTGTTCACGAAGCCGTAGAACTTAAGCGGAATGGGCGGCGCTTTGGGCTCCGGCGGGACCACCGCGGCCGGCGGCGGCTGGGGTCCAACGAACGGCTTGGCGATCGCGATTTTCTCCGGCTCCTTGACGCTGTTTTCAGCCGGGGGGGCGGCGCCGATTTCGAACAGCGATCGTGGGCTGGCGTCCACGGTCACGTTCTTGAGCTTGGCAAACAGATCCAGGTGCAGGGTTGGATCGATGCTGGACGGCTCGATGTTCTTCATCTTGAGCGAGGGCCGAAATTCGCGCGTACCACTGACCGACGCGTTTTGCGCCACCCGGAACGAAGGCCTCTCTGGGCGCGCCGCTCCAGCTCCATAGGAAGTGGTCACCGGCGCGCGGCTGGGGATCGCCGGCGCGGATGCCGGGCCTTCGCCCGAGTTGCGGTTGTAAAGGTAAACCGCCACGCCGGCCACGACAAAGACGACCAGGATCGCGATCTTCTTCGGTTCCGCTCCCACATTGGCCGGAATCCAGTTCATTGCGCGGAACCGTCCTCCTGGACGAAGGTGTCCAGCTTGAGCATGACGTTTAGACGGCCGCCGGATTGTTGCGGCGTGGCGTTCAGGCTTTCGATGATCAGCAGCCGGTCGGACTTGTCCAGCAGATTGATGAAATGGATCAGATCGGGATACAGCCCTTCAAAATTGGCCGAGATCTGCAGCATGTCCAGCGTGTCGCTTCCTTCCACTGGTTCCAGGGCCCAGGCGCTGTCGCGCGCGGTGATTTTGGACTGGCTGGCGAGATCGTTCAGCTCCGCCACGATGGTGGAGTAGGCTGCGCGGCGCGGCAAAAAGTAGCTGCTCATGAACTTGTCGCCTTCGCCACGTCCGCTTTCGATCTTGCTCACCAGCACGCGAGTACGCTCCAGGACGCCTTGCTGCTGCCGGATTTGCGAGTGCATTTCGAGCGCCTGCTGCGAGAGTTCCTGCGCCGATCCGCCGATAGGCCTCACCACAAAATAGGCCGCCACCAGATTGGCCGCCGCAAGCACGCCTAGCACCAGCCGGATCACCGCCCGCGGATTGTTGGGAGGCCAAGCGTTGAAGCTTCTTCCCACTTTAGAGCCTCTGAGCATAGCTCACCGTCACGTGATAGCGGTAAAAGGGATCGGTTTGCGATGGCGGCGTGGACGTCTGCACGCTATAGGGTCCGAACTGCGGCGCGTCTTCGAGATGTTTCAGCAGGCCGAGGATGGGCCCGACCTCTTTCGCGCCCACCACCATATCGAGCAGAACCTGATTGTTGGAATCCACCTGCGGCAGCCGCACCGAGACCAGCCGGACGTTGTACGGCATCACTTTTTCGAGATCCGCGAAAATTTTGGTCCAACTGATGGCTTTCCGATCGATCAGCGTGTTGAGAAACAGGCTGCGCTCCAGCACCTCCGCGTTCTCGGGCTTGCGCAGCGTTGCGTTCAGCTTGGTTTGTTGCGCGGCAATCGCCTGGAGCTGCGCGTTCTCGCGGTCGATCGCGATTCGGATGTCAGCCGCCTGGCGGCGCTCCGAGACGATAGTGAACACCTGGAAAATCAGCAGCAAGCCCAGCAGAGTGGCGATGGCGGCCGAGCCCGCCAGCATCGGCCGGTCCCGGCGGAAAGGCTCGGTCGCGAGATTGATGGGAATCCGCAGCGCCATACTTTATGCCACCGACTCCAAGTATCCCAGCAAACCGCTGTTGTTGCGGTTGGGCGAGCCGAAGCGCGAGCGGATGGGCTGGACCGACACCCCCCATTCACTTTCCCAGCGCGGAGCGAATTCGCCGGCTTCAGATCCGAATCCGGCCAGCCAAACCAGCTGCGGGCGCGACTTCAGCTCGTCTTCGATGTAAGCGATGGTGGGATGCAGCACCGATTCAATGTCCAACACGCCAGCTTGATCCATTTCGATGCAGCGCGCCAGCTTTACCGCGTTGTCCATCAGCACCAGCACCGAGAGAATCCGCCCGCTGAGTTTGACCAATAACGTGATGCCGTCCGCATCCAGCAGATTGAGAGTGGCGATCGACGAAGTGATCACCAATCCCGGATGGAAACCAGCGGCGCGAAACGGCGCTTCATATTGCTCCACAATTTCGGAAGACATCACAGCCGCGAGGATTTCCACTTTGGCGGCGCCCAGGCCATTCGATGACCGGGGCTGCTGCACGTAGCTGACCACCGCGGTGTCCACTTCAAAGGGGACGCTCTTCTTCAGGCGGAAGCGCACCAGCGCCTGTTGTTCGTCCGGATCGGTGGGAAAAGTGTCGAAATCCAGCACCGCGATGCGCGCGCAGTAATCCGGCAGAATCACCGCCGCGCGGCGCTTGCGATGGCCGTTGGCGGAAACCATCGAACGGATCTGCTCTTGCAAAACATGCGGCTGCTGGATGTTGTCGTGCACCGGCGAAACCAGCAGAACTCCCGGCTCGAAGCGGGCAAATTCCGCCCGCGCGGGTTCCGCCACGGCCGCGAACGCGATGCCTTCTTCCGAGAGCTCGAAAGCGTGCGTGGGCGGCGGATCCTTGAGGAGATTGGCGAGTGGCATTGCAGGCCCCACTAACCTTCGATGAAGGTTACTTTGTTGATCTCCTTCAACGTGGTGACTCCCTCGCGAGCCTTGGCGATGGCGGAATCGCGCAGGAACGTCATGCCTTCGTCGCGCGCCACGCGTTTGATTTCCGACGCCGGTCGCTTGTCGAGAATCATTTCGCGGATGTGCTCGCTCAGATCCAGCAGTTCATGAATGGCCGTGCGTCCGCGGAAACCGGTGCCGCCGCATTCAAAACAACCCGGGCCCTCGTAGAACGTGACTTCGCGCCATTCCGCGGGGTTGAGGCCGCTTTCGACCAAATAGGAATCCGGATATTGCACCGGCGCCTTGCAGTAGACACAGATCACGCGGACCAGCCGCTGGGCCAGGATGCAGTTGAGCGCCGCCACGAAATTGTAGGGCTCCACACCCATGTTCAAGAAGCGCCCCAGAACATCCAACACGTTGTTGGCGTGAACTGTAGTGAACACCAGGTGCCCGGTGAGCGCGGCATTAATCGCGATCTGCGCCGTTTCCTGGTCGCGGATTTCGCCCACCATGATCTTGTCCGGATCGTGCCGCAGGATGGAGCGCAGGCCGCGCGCGAAGGTCAGGCCCTTCTTTTCGTTCACCGGGATTTGCGTGATGCCCTTGATCTGGTATTCCACCGGATCTTCGATGGTGATGATCTTGTCCTCGTCGTTCTTGATCTCGCTCACGGCTGCGTAGAGCGTGGTGGTTTTGCCGGAGCCGGTGGGACCGGTGACCAGCACCATCCCGTACGGCTCCTTGATATAGCGCCGGAATTTGACCAGGTCGGACTCCGAGAAGCCCACCACTTCGAGCGAGAGCTTGGCGAACTTCTCGCTCATCGATTCTTTGTCCAGCACGCGCAGCACGGCGTCCTCGCCATGTATGGTGGGCATGATCGAAACGCGGAAATCGATCAGGCGGCCTTTATAACGGACACGGAAGCGGCCATCCTGCGGCGTGCGCCGCTCGGCGATATCCAGTTCGCTCATCACTTTAATGCGCGAAATGATGGTGGAATGCCAGTCCTTCGAGATCGGCGGCATGGCATAATGCAACACGCCATCAATACGGTACTTGATGGCCACCTCTTGATCGCGCGTCTCGATGTGGATGTCGCTGGCGCGCCGTTCCAGGGCGTTGAAGATGGTGGTGTCCACCAGCTTGATCACCGGCGCGATATCGCTGTCGGCGGTCAGCTTGTCTATGGAGAGCGTTTCGTCCTGGTTTTCTTCCTCGCCGGTCATCACGTCCAGCGTGAAGCCTTCGGTGACCTCCTCCAGCACGCGCTGCGACTGCTCGGTTTTCTTCAGCAGATCCGAAATCTGGGACAAGGTCGCGACCTTGACGTGCAGCTTCTTCTGCAGTAGCACCGCCAGCTCATCGATGAGGTTCAGATTGCGGGGGTCGGCGAGCGCGATGTCCAGGTGCCCGTTTTGCGCCTGGATGGGCACGAAGTTGTAGCGGAACATCAGATCGACGGGCACCGAGTGGAACAGGTCGTGATCGATGCGCACTTCGCGCAGATCCACGAAGTCGCAGCGGTAACGCGCGGCTACGGCTTTGGCCTGGGCGATTTCGTCGGCCGGTTGGACTATTTTGAGGACGTCTCTAGCGGCCATGGAACCACCAGAAGAATTCAGAATTCAGAATTCGAGAATTCAGAATGGGGCAATGACCGTGCTCGCCCCGGGGCCTCGGATTCTGGATTCTGGGTTCTGACTTCTGGATTCTTGTCTTCGTCATCTTAATGTGTCCGCTAACGAGAAGATCGGCAAATACAGCGCCACCAACACGAAAGTAACGAAACATCCCATGAAAATCATGATGGCGGGCTCGATCAGGGCCAAGCTGGCCGACATCCGCGTATTCACGTCGTCTTCATAGAATTCGGCCACGCTGGACAGCATCTGCGGCAGCGCGCCGGTGGATTCTCCCACTTCGATCATGTCGATGGAAAGCCCCGGAAAGATTCCGGTTTGGGCCAGCGACGCCGAAAGCGCCTGGCCTTCCTTCACCATTTGGCCAGCTTCCGCCAGGGTGTTCTTGAGCAGGCGCGTGCCGAGCGAGCTGGACGCCGTGTCCAGGGCCTGCAACAGCGGGATGCCGCCCACCAGCAGAGTGCCCAACACGCGCGCGAACTGGGCCACCTGATACTTGATCCAGATTTCCCCCACCAGCGGCATGCGCATACGCCAGCGATCCACGCGGATCTCGCCCTTTTCGGTTTTCGCCCAAAATCGGAAGCCAATGGCGGCCAGCACCAGGCAGATGAATCCAAATAGGATGTAATTGCGGGCCGTTGTTCCCACCGCGATCAGGATCCGGGTGGCCGCCGGCAACTGCGCCGACATGCTTTGATACAGCTCGGCGAACCTCGGCACCACGAAGGTGACCAGAAACACCATCAGGGAGATCACCAGCACCATCAGCAGGGTGGGATAAACCAGCGACAGCACCAGCTTCTTGCGCACCGCCAAAGCCACCTTCTGATAAGTGATGTAGCGGTCCAGCACCTCGCCCAGCGAGCCGCTCTTTTCGCCGGCCAGCACCGATGTAACGTACATGGGCGGAAAGACGCTCTGCCGGGCGAAAGCGTCGGACAGCAGCGAGCCGTTCCTCACTTCTTCACGAACCGCCTTGATGTGCGGAGCGAGCTTCGCGTCGGTAAGGCGCTCCGACAGAAGATCCAGAGCCTTCAATATCGGGAGACCGGCGCGGATCAGCGTGACGAACTGCTGGTTGAAGATCAGGAACTTCTCCAGGTTGATCTTCTTCCTGCGCCCCCCACCGGCCATGGCGGCGATGGCGCGGCGCGGCTTGACGGAATAAACCAGAAAACCCTGCTGCGAGAAGCGATCGCGCAAATCCTTTTCAGAGGGCGCTTCGGCCACCTGCTGGTGCATTTCTCCGCGCGGATCGGCATACTTGAGAACGAACTCGGCCACTAGTCGCTCCCTTCGGCATCCACCAGCGTCGCCCCGGCGGGCATCTGAAATTTGAACAGGGCGTCGTCCACGGGAGGGTTCAGCTTTTCGCCGTCAAACTCGAAGGTCAGGATGGAGAGGTCCTGCCCGTTGACGATCAGACGCTGGATCTGGTCATCGGGCGAGATCAGCATCTGCACCTTTTCGTAGGGCAGCTTATCGTTCTTGGCTTTGGCGGTGACGACGTAATTTACGCCGTCGGGCTGCACTTCAAAATCCCGAAAATCCTTGGCAAAATCGAGCTTCCCGAGCAGAAACGCCAGCGGCGCGCGCATATCCTCGCTAGCCTTGAGCTTGGCTTTCTCCACGCGGTGCGCGTCCGGGGTGTAGAGATAAACGTCCTTGCCGTCCGAGACAAAAAGCTTGCCAGAAGGAGCGCTGTAATCCCAGCGCATGTGGCCGGGCTTGCGCAGCGTGAGTTCGCCGGACTCGCTCTTCCGCGCCCGCCCCTGGACGCTATAGGACTCAACGAAATGGACTTGCAGCGTTTTGGCGCGATTGTAGCGCTGCTCGATTCCCTTGAGCAAGGTGTTCAGATCCACGTCGGCGGCTTGTAACGGCACGCAGACCAGGGACACCCATAGCAGCAGACGCGTCACATTAGTCTTGACGCGAAAATGAGGCCCCGTGTGCAGAATGAATTGAATGCGGCGCGGCAGCCGTAACCCAATGATTCTATGCGGGAAATACGCTTATCACCTGGAACTCAGAGTTGGGGGCTCCCAATGGCGCGATGCCCTCCAGCTCACTGTAGGCCGTCACCGATCCATACTGGCCGCTTTGGGGGTCGCGATGCACGATCAACCGGCGCCCCGGCACGTCCAACACCCAATATTCGGCGATGCCGGCTCGGGAGTAGAGCGCTGCCTTCACGGTGAGATCGAAGGCGAGTGAAGTGTCGGCGATCTCGACGACCAGATCCAGGTCGGTCGGCTGCGGCCTGGCTGAGCGGAACCCGGTGAATTGACGCTTCAACACAATCATGTCCGGAACCGGCTCGCTGGTCGGGTTATCTTCCGGAGCGACGTCGATGGGAGCCTCGTGATTGACAAATCGAGCTCCAAAGACCTGGATCAGCCAACCTAGCAACAAGGCTGCTGCATCCACGTGCGGGGGGTTCTTGCTCATCTTGACGATCAACTCCCCTTCGATCAACTCGATACGCTGCAAGTCGATGCCAGCCGCCTCCAGCCTCTCGCACTCGGCGCGAGTCCAGCGCTTGCGCGGAGGACATTGAACGGCCGGAGGCGACGGTCGTTCAGTGAGCAATGCGGGCATACTGTAATACTAACGCGCTAATAATGGATAATGGCCAAGCCGCCTTCCACCGAAGATTCCCTCGCGGCGATCCACGCTATCCGCCAGTCGCCCGAGAAGCACGATCCGAAGCGCGACCTGGCGCCGTTCTTGCGGCACAAAAGCAATCACGTCGTGGCCGCGGCGGCCGCAACGGTGGAGCGCTTGGAAGCCAGCGCCCTCGCTCCGGATCTGGTTGAGGCGTTCGAGCGCCTCATGCGCAATCCGGCGAAGCTCGACCCCGGCTGCAAGGCCTTGATCGCGATCACGCAAGCTCTGGTGCAGATGGACGACTCCGCCGCCAAGGTCTATTTCGCCGGCATTCGCCATGTCCAGATGGAAGGCAGTTTCGGGCCTCCGATGGACGTCGCCGCGCCGCTGCGAGGCCTGTGCGCGCGTGGTTTGGCGCGGATGGGCCACCCCGAGGCGTTGATCGAGTGCGTCACGCTGCTGGTGGATCGCGAGCTTCCCGCTAGGGCCGGAGCAATTCGCGCCATCGCCGACGCCGGGCGGCCGGAAGGCGTGTTGCTGCTGCGGTTGAAGGCGCTGGTGGGCGACAAGGAAATCGAAGTGACGGGCGAGTGTTTCAGCGCGCTGCTGAGCCTGGACCCAGCGGGATCGGTCGCATTCGTCGCGAAGTTTCTGGATTCCCACACGGAAGAAATCCGCGAGCAGGCCGCGCTGGCGCTGGGAGAATCGCGATTAGCGGCGGCGTTCGACGTTTTACGCGAGGCTTGGGAACGGGGCGGCGCGGCGGAACAGCGACGAACGCTGCTGATTGCGATCGCTATGCTCAGGAGCGACCCTGCGCTCGAATTCCTGCTTGAGCGATTATCCTCCGAAAGCGGCCACGTGGCAGCGGACGCGCTGGCCGGACTGGCGTTTTATGCCCGCGACGAAGCCGTCCTGGCACGGGTGGAGGCGATCGTCCGGCAGCGGGGCGATCCGGCGCTCGAAGCCGTGTTGGCGCGCGAATTCAGACGGGCCTAATGCACCCTACCGAGCCGTGACCGTGAGGGAGCGGACCACCCTAATCCAACAAATGCCCCATCTTCTGCTTCTTGGTCCTTAAATACCCCTCCGTCGATTCGTGCGGCGCCACGATGCACGGGATGCGCTCGGCCACCCGGATTCCGGCGTTCTCAAGCGCGGCGATCTTGTCGGGATTGTTCGACAGCAGGCGCACGCTCTTGATCTTGAAGTAGCGCAGAATCTCGGCGGGCATGCGATAGTCGCGCAAGTCGGCCTCGAAACCCAGCCGTTCGTTCGCTTCCACCGTGTCGGCGCCGCCGTCCTGCAGCTCGTAGGCCCGCAGTTTATTCAGCAGGCCGATGCCGCGCCCCTCCTGGTGCTCGTAAATCAGCAGTCCGCGGCCCTCTTCGGCGATCAGGTTCAGCGACAGCTCAAGCTGCGACCGGCAATCGCACCGCAGGCTGTGGAACACGTCCCCGGTAAGACATTGGGAGTGGATGCGGACCAGCGGCGGCTCGCTCCCCGAAGCCACGTCGCCCATCCGCAGGACCACGCATTCCTCCACCTCACCTTTGTGCGGCGCGCCGTCGTAAGCTCCTTCGAAGCCATAAATGCGGAAATGGCCGAATCGGCTGGGGAAATTGGCTTCGGCGACTTTGGTCAGCATGGGTCGGGAGTCGAAGAACGGGATTGCATTCATTATAATGGCCCCAGGCGCCCCATGGAACCCCAACAATGGTTTACTCTGCTGCTGCGGGTGGCGGTAGCGGCGTCACTGGCGAGCATCCTGTCGCGATTCAGCGCGTTTCAATTGATGTTGATGCGCGAGGACCGCACTTTGGTGCAACGCGTCAAGTTGGCGCTGATGTGCTCGGCGTTCTACGGAGGAAGCGTTCTTTTCCGCGTGCTGAATCCGGCCAAATACGACGCCGTGGATCTGGGCCTGGAAGGAAGCCTGCTGTCCGGCATGGTGGGCGGCTATGTCACGGGATTGCTCTCGGGAATCCTGATCTCGATCCCGGCAGTCGCCAACGGCGAGCTGATGACGATGCTGTTGTTCGCGGGCGTAGGCGTGCTTGGCGGATTGTTGCGCGACCTGGCGCCGGAGAAGGAAGACGTCTGGCGCTTCTCTCCGATCTTCAGCCTGAACCCGCGCCGGCTGCGCCAGCGGCCATATCAACTGCGCCTCTTGTTTCAATTGGGCTGCCTGTTCAGCATCATTTTCGGCGGGCTGCTTCGAGTGGAAGTGAAGTTTCTCTTTCCTCTGAGGGACGGCGTGTTTCTGTCGCCAATCTGGACCGAAACTCATTGGGCGAAGGTCGCGGCCTATGCCAGCTCCGTGTTTGCGGTAATGATTCCGCTGAAGATTTGGAACAACACGCGCAACGAGAAAAAGCTCGAAGCGCAACAACTCCGTTTGAATGAAGCGCGGCTCGCGGCCCTCACCAGCCAGATCAATCCGCACTTTCTGTTCAACACCCTCAATTCGGTATCATCGCTGATTCGCACCAATCCCGAGCAGGCGCGCGGCGTGGTCTACCGTCTTTCCAGTATTCTGCGCCGGCTGCTCCGCAATACCGACAATCTCACGCCTCTGCGCGAGGAACTGGCGTTCATCGACAATTACATGACCATCGAGATGGTGCGCTTCGGCGAGAAGCTCAGGTTCGTGAAGGATATCGATCCTGAGACGCTGGACCGGATGGTCCCCAGCATGCTGTTGCAGCCCTTGATCGAGAACAGCATCCGGCACGGCCTCGCCACCAAGGTGGACGGCGGCATGATCCGCGTCCGCAGCTACCTGGCCGATGGACGGCTGCATCTGGTGGTGGAGGACGATGGCGTCGGCATTCCGGAGGCCCGCCTTGCGACGCTTTTCGAGCAAGGCATCGGCGTGAGTAACGTAAACGAGCGGATGAAAGTGCTGTACGGGCCCGATTACCGCATGTGGATCGACAGTAAGCCAGGCGAGGGAACCCGTACCGGCATTGAGATTCCTGACGTCCAGGTAAGTAGCGAAGTGGGACAGGAGGTCCCGGCCGTATGATTCGTCTGCTGATTTTCGCGCTGCTCGGCGCCGCCGCACCGGCTGTGGCCGCCCCGGCCCTAGCGGATCTCACTGTCAATCCGGTGATCGACCGCGGTTACCGCCAGATGTACAATCTCAACTTCGACGAAGCGCACAAGACCTTCGCCGAGTGGGAGCGCGACCACCCGGCCGATCCCATCGGCCCGGTTTCCAACGCCGCTGCGTATCTGTTCGCTGAATTCGACCGCTTAAATATTCTGCACTCGGAGTTTTTCGTCGACAACAGCGTGTTCCACCGGAGGCCGAAAATCACGCCCGATGCCGTCGTTCGCCAGGCCTTCGATCAGGAATTGGACAAGTCCGCCGGACTCTCGGATAAGATCTTGATGCAAATGCCTGACGACCCCGACGCGCTGTTCGCGAAAGTCTTGACGCTCGGCTTGCGCGCCGATTATGAGGCGCTGATCGAACGGCGCGACTTCGACGCATTGAAGGTGATCAAGAACAGCCGCGCCACGGCTGAGAAGCTGCTCATGATCCAGCCTAATTATTACGACGCCTATCTCGCCATCGGCGTCGAGAACTATCTGTTCAGCCTGAAGGCGGCCCCGATGCGCTGGATTTTGCAGGCCGGCGGAGCCCAGACGGATCGCGGCCGCGGCGAGGAGGATTTGCGCTTGACCGCCGAGAAGGGACGTTATCTGAACCCCTACGCGCGGTTGCTGCTGGCCGTGGCGGCGCTCCGCGACAAGAATATTCCCAAGGCCCGCGATCTGTTGGGCGCGCTCGCGCGTGAATTTCCTCACAACCGGCTTTACGCGCAGGAGCTGGCGCAACTCCACTAAGCGCCCGGCTTATTCCGAGCCCCGCACAATTCTCAGCCGCGCACGTCTTATTCCGAGCCGCGCACGTCTTATTCCGAGCCGCGCACGTGAGTAAGCGGTTTAGAGAGGGTAGAATAGCCCAAGGAGCCCTAGCACGCGCCTATGACGAAGATCGCCGGAGTTGCCAGCGCTTTACCTCAACACAAATACGATCAGCGCGTGCTGCTGTCGGCGCTGCAAAAGCATTGGGGGCCGAAGGTCGATAACCCGGTGTTCCTGGAACGCCTGCAAGCCCGCGTGGGTGTCGCGACTCGCCACCTGGCCCTGCCCATCGAAGAATATTACGGGCTCACGCGCTGGGGCGCTGCGAATAATCATTGGATTGAGGTGGCGCAGGATCTCGGGCAGAAGGCGCTCTGCTGCGCGTTGTCACGGTCGGGGTTCGCGACCGAGGATCTAGGCGCGCTGTTCTTCGTTTCCGTGACCGGCATCGCCAGCCCATCCATAGACGCGCGGCTGGTGAACCGCATGAACCTGCCTGTAAACATCAAGCGCGTGCCCATTTTCGGACTGGGATGCGTTGCGGGCGCGGCCGGGATATCCCGCGCGGCGGACTATGTTCTCGCTTATCCCAAGCAAGTGGCGGCGGTGATCTCGGTAGAACTGTGCTCGCTCACGCTGCAACAGGAAGACATCTCCATCGCGAACATCATTTCGTCGGGATTGTTCGGCGACGGCGCCGCGGCGGTGTTGGTATCGGGCGCGGAGCGAACCGCCGACGGCCCCGAGATTTTGGCCACGCGATCCGTCTTCTATCCCAATTCCGAGCACGTGATGGGCTGGGATATTTCCGAGAGAGGCTTCCGCATCGTGCTTTCTCGCGAGGTGCCGGAGGTGGTGCAGGACCATCTGGCGTCGGACGTGGACGCGTTCCTTGAGGAGCAAGGCCTGTCACGGGCGGACATCGGAACGTGGGTGCTGCATACCGGGGGCCCACGCGTGCTTGAAGCCACCGCGGCGGCGCTCGAGTTGCCCGAAGGCGCGCTCGCGGCGTCCTGGGATTGCCTGCGCAAAACGGGCAATCTTTCGTCCGCATCCGTATTGCTGGTCCTGGAAGAAGTCATGATGCATCGGCGGCCCGCGCCGGGGACGTACAGCATACTGGCTGCCATGGGACCGGGTTTCTGCTCCGAGCTCGTGCTGTTGAGGTGGTGAGTTTGCAACCAAAGGCGCCCAACGCGGACGTATTCATCGTGGGAGGCGGACCGGCCGGATTAGCGGCTGCCATCGCGGCGCGGCTCAAGGGCTTCGATGTCGTCGTCGCCGATGCCGCCCAACCACCCATCGACAAGGCCTGCGGCGAAGGCTTGATGCCGGATTCGCTCGAGGCGCTGCGCCAGCTCGGCGTCGTGGTCGATCCCCGGCAATCGTTCTCGTTTCGCGGCATCCGCTTCCTCGGCGACGGCGGCATCGCGGCGGCGGATTTTCCGCGGGAGCATGGCATCGCGGTGCGGCGCCTCCGGCTGCACCAGCTTTTGATCGATCGCGCCCGCGAGCTGAGTGTGACGCTTCTTTGGCGCACTCACGTGACAAACATTCGCGACGTTCGCGCCCGCTGGATCGTTGGCGCCGACGGAGGAAATTCACGCGTCAGGCGATCGGCCTCGCTCGACGACATACGCAGCGAATCGCACCGCTATGGATTCCGCCGGCACTTTCGTGTTCGTCCCTGGAGCGATTTCGTGGAGGTTTACTGGGGATCCGGCTGCCAGATGTATGTCACTGGAGTTGCACACGACGAAATGCTGATCGGACTGCTCACGCGCGATCCGCATATGCGTTTGAACGATGCATTGCCCCACTTTCCAGAGCTAGCGCGCAAGCTTCAAGGAGCCGACACGTTGAGCGAGGAGCGCGGGGCGATCACGGTCATGCGCCGATTGCGACGTGTCTATCGCGGGAACATCGCGCTGATCGGCGATGCCTCTGGATCGGTGGACGCGATTACCGGCGAAGGCATGGGCCTGGCTTTTCGACAGGCGCTGGCGCTAGCCGACGCCTTGGCCGCGGATAACTTGGACCAATATCAAGCGGCGCACGCCCGACTGGCGCGCCGGCCTGCGTTCATGGCTCAACTCATGCTGATGCTGGATCGGTTTCCGCGCCTCCGTCCGCTGGTATTGCGCACGTTTGGGGCAAAGCCGGTCATATTCGAGCGCCTGTTGGCCGTGCATGTCGGCGCATGAATTGTTCATGCGTGAAGCCTTGGCTCTAGCGCATCAGGCCGAAGCGAACGGCGAAGTGCCCGTAGGCGCCGTGGTTGTCATGGATGGCGAAATCATCGGACGCGGATTCAATTCGCCGATCGCGAAATCCGATCCCACCGCGCATGCCGAAATCCTCGCACTGCGAGAAGCGGGCGCGAGCCTTCGCAACTATCGATTGGAAACTGCCACGCTCTACGCTACGCTGGAACCTTGCGCGATGTGCGCCGGAGCTCTGGTGGCCGCGCGAGTGCGGCGGCTGGTTTTTGGCGCGCGCGATCTGCGTTTCGGCGGCGTGCGCAGCAAATTCCGGATCGCCGATTCGGAGCTCTTGAATCATCGCGTCGAAATTGTGGAAGGCGTGCTCGCGCCCGAGTGCGTCGAACTGTTGAAAAAGTTTTTCGAGCAGCGGAGGTAGTACTTCATGGACATCACAGGCAAAGTCGCGCTGGTCACCGGCGGAGCGTCCGGCTTGGGAGCCGCCACCGCAAAGATGATCGTCGAGGAAGGCGGGCATGTCGTCATTGCCGATTTGAACGATCAGGCCGGCCAGTCCCTCGCGAAAGAACTGGGCCACGCCGCGCGCTTCGTTCACGCTGATGTCACCGATGCGGCCGAAGCTGAAGCCGCCGTCAAGACCGCGATGGATGCCTTCGGCGCGCTCCACCTCTCCGTCCAGTGCGCGGGCATCGCCGGTGCACAGCGCGTGATTGGAAAAACCGGCCCGGCAGATCTCGAGCGGTTTTCGAAAGTCATCCGCATCAATCTGATCGGCTCCTTCAATGTCGCGCGCCTGGCGGCCTGGGCCATGTCAACGAATGCGGAGAACGACGAAAAGGAACGCGGAGTGATCATCAACACGGCGTCGGTGGCGGCCTTCGACGGCCAGATCGGCCAAGCCGCCTATTCAGCCTCGAAGGGCGGCATCGCGGCCATGACGCTCCCGCTCGCGCGCGATCTTTCGAGCGTCGGAATCCGCGTCATGGCGATCGCGCCGGGCATCTTCGACACGCCCATGCTCGCGGGCATGCCTGAGGATTTGCGGACAGCGCTCGGCGCGATGGTCCCTTTTCCCAAGCGCCTCGGGCGGCCGTCCGAGTACGCGCAACTCGCCCGCGACATCATCGAAAACCCGATGCTCAACGGCGAAGTGATCCGGCTGGATGGAGCCATTCGCATGGCGCCCAAGTAAGCAGTTACTTAATCCAGACCGTCTTTACGTTGCAAAATTCCCGAATCCCGAACGTGCTCAGCTCGCGCCCGTAGCCCGAATTCTTTATGCCTCCGAACGGCAGCCGCGGATCGGACGCCACCATGCCGTTGACGAACACCGCGCCAGCTTCGATCTCGGCGGTGAAGCGCCCGATCTCGGCGCTGTCGTTGGTCCAGACGCTCGAAGCCAGGCCGAAATCGGAATCGTTCGCCACCTCGATCGCTTCATCGATGCCGCTCACCCGGAACAGCATCGCGACCGGGCCGAAAATCTCCTCGTAATACACCGGGCAGCTCTTGGGAACTTCGCCCAGTGCGGTCGGCTCGTAGAAATTGCCAGGGCCGCTTATCCGTTTGCCGCCGGTCAGCAGCCGCCCACCGCCCGCCACGGCTCGCTGCACCTGATCGTCCAGCTCGCCCACGATCTGCGCCGTAGCCAATGGACCGATGTCGGTCGTCGGAGCCATCGGATCGCCCACCTTCAGCGCCTGCATGGCTTCCACGAACCGCCGCTCGAATTCGGCGTAGATGGAATCGTGCACGATGAACCGTTTGGCCGCGATGCAGGATTGCCCGTTATTGATGCAGCGCGCCTTCACCGCGATTTGCGCAGCTTCCTCCAGATTGGCGCTAGGCATCACGATAAAAGGATCGCTGCCGCCGAGTTCCAGCACCGTTCGCTTGATCTGCTTTCCGCATTGGCTGGCTACTTGCCGCCCCGCCGGCTCGCTGCCGGTGAGCGTAGCGGCGGCCACGCGCGGATCGTCGATCACCCGCGCCACTTGGGACGATTCGATCAGCAGCGTCAGAAACTCGCCCTCCGAGAAACCGGCGCGGCACACTATCTCTTCGATCGCGAGCGCGCATTGCGGAACGTTGGAGGCGTGCTTCAGCAGTCCGCCGTTGCCCGCCATCAACGCGGGCGCGACAAAACGGAACACTTGCCAGAACGGAAAATTCCACGGCATCACCGCCAGAACCACGCCCAGCGGTTGGTACGCCACGAAGCTCTTGCCGGCGTTGGTTGCGATCACTTCATCCGCCAAGGCGTGCTCGGCGTTGTCCGCGTAATAGCGGCAGGCCCACGCGCATTTCAGCGCTTCGTCGCCCGCGGATTTCAACGTCTTGCCCATTTCCAGCGTCATCAGGCGAGCCCAGCGATCTTTTTCCTTTTCGAGAATCTCGGCCGCCCGGTGCATTTTGGCGGCGCGGTCGGCGAACGATGTGCGGCGGTGCGCGCGAAACGCGTCATGCGCCCTGTGGATTTTGGCGTCTACCTCCGCGCTCGAATTCGGATCGAAAACGCGGATCAGTTCGCCGGTGGCGGGGTTAGTGGTTGCGATTGGCATACACATTGGTTTTGACACCATTGGAGGAAAAAATCAACACTGGGGTAATGAAGAGATTTGGATTGGTACTGCTGGTAACAGCCACGGCTTGGACGCAGACTGACATTTCAGGCGAGCGTATGCGCGCGCACGTGAAATTTCTAGCCAGCGATTTGTTGGAGGGACGCGGCGTTGGAACGCGCGGAGGAGACCTGGCCACCGAGTACATCGCGTCGCAATTCGCGGTGGTTGGCGCCGCGCCGGCCGGCGAAAACGGGACCTATTTCCAAAAGGTGCCAATGGTGGGAGTCACGACCTCGCCCAACGCGACGCTTGCGGCAGTGGGCGCCAATCAGACGGTCTCCTTCAAATGGCTGGACGATTTCGTCGGCGTTAGCGAACTGCAACAGCCTGACGACCAGTTCGACGCCGAAGCGGTCTTCGTCGGTCACGGCATCGTCGCGCCCGAATTCCAATGGGACGATTTCAAAGGCGTCGACGTGAAGGGCAAAGTGCTGGTGCTGTTCACCAACGAGCCGCCCTCTAACGATCCGAAATTCTTCGGCGGCCGCGCGCTCACATACTACGGCCGCTGGACCTACAAGTACGAGGAAGCCGCGCGCATGGGCGCGAAGGGCGTTCTCATCATCCACACCACGCCCACCGCGGGCTATGGCTACGACGTCGTGCGTAGTTCCTGGGGCAAGGAGGATCCGCAGTTGAAGCTGCCGCAAGCTCAGGCGGCGCTCGCTTTCGCCGGCTGGGTGACTCAGGAAGCGGGCGCGAAAATGCTGGCGTTGTCCGGCAAAACCGTGGACGCGTTGTTGGCCGCCGCCAACTCGCGCGATTTCAAGCCCATTCCATTGGGCATCCACATTCGCGCCAACATTCCCACCGAGATCCGGCAGATTCAATCCAATAACGTGATCGCGAAGGTGGAGGGCAGCGATCCCCAGCTCAAGTCCGAGGCGGTGATCTTCACCGCGCATTGGGATCATCTGGGCATCGGCCCGGCGGTGAATGGCGATTCGATTTACAACGGCGCGGTGGACAACGCCACCGGTTGCGCCATGATCATCGAGATGGCGCGCGCCTGGGCCGCGCTGGAGCACAAGCCGAAACGGTCGGCGCTGTTCATGGCGGTAACGGCGGAGGAAGCCGGGTTGCGCGGAACAGAGTACTACGCGGCGCATCCAGTAATCCCGCTCGCGAAGACCGCGCTGGACCTGAATTTCGACGCGTTTTATCCCTTCGGACGAACCAAAGACGTGTCCGTGACCGGCGCGGAGCGCACGACGGCGTGGCCGGTTGTGGAAGAAGCCGCGCGAAGGATGGAACTCACGATCAAGCCCGACGCCCAGCCGGAGCAGGGGCACTTCTACCGGTCCGACCATTTTTCGCTCGCGCACGCGGGCGTGCCGGCCTTTTCAATCGACTTGGGAACGGATTATTACGGCAAGCCTGCCGGCTATGGCGACAAAATCTTCGAAGAGTACAACGACAAGCACTATCATCAACCGTCCGACGAATATCACGACGATTGGGATTTCGCGGGGATGGAAGAAGCCGCGCGCTTCGGATTCCTGATTGGGATGACGGTGGCGAATGAGCCGCAATTGCCGACCTGGCATTCGGGCGACGAGTTTCTACCCGCGCGCCTCGCCGAACGCTGATTCAGAGCCGTGACCGTGAGGGAGCGGTTACTTCGCGTCTCTCCAGTTCTCTCCGATCCCTACGTCCACGATTAACGGCACATCCAACTTGTGAACGGTCTCCATTTCCCGCTTCACTATCCTGGAAACTTGCTCGGCTTCGTTGGGAGGAGCTTCGAAAAGCAACTCGTCATGCACCTGCAGCAGCATCTTCGTCTCAAGCTTCTCGCGCCGCAGGATCTCATCGATGCGGATCATCGCAAGCTTGATTAAGTCCGCCGCGGTGCCCTGCAAAGGCGTGTTGACCGCCGTGCGCTCGGCGAAGGATCGCGCATTGGGATTGCGGCTGTGCATGTCCGGGATTGGGCGCTTGCGGCCGAACAGCGTCACGGCGACCCCGCTCTCGCGCACCTCCGCGATCGTTTTAGCGATGAACTTCTTTACGCCCGCGTGCAGCTCGAAATAGGTTCGGATGTATTCCTCCGCCTCCTTGCGATCGATGCCCAGCGAAGCCGCCAAGCCAAACGGCGTCTGCCCATACACGATCCCAAAGTTCACCGCCTTGGCGTTGCGCCGCATCTCGGAAGTCACCATCATTGGAGGCACGCGAAAAACTTCGGCGGCGGTTCGCGTGTGAATATCCTCGCCGCGGCCGAAAGCGTCCAATAAAACCGGATCGTGCGACATGTGCGCCAGCAGCCGCAGTTCGATCTGCGAATAATCCGCCACCACCAGCTTCCAGCCTTCGCGCGGTACAAACGCGGCGCGAATCTCGCGGCCAAGCGCGGTCCGGATCGGGATATTCTGCAAATTCGGATTCGATGACGACAGCCGTCCGGTCGCCGCCCCAGCTTGATTGAACGTGGTGTGAACGCGGCCCGTCTTTGGATCGATCAAATCCGGCAATGCGTCGATGTAAGTGCCCTTGAGCTTGGTGAGCTGGCGATATTCCAGCACCTTGCGCGCGATTTCGTGTTCGGCCGCCAAGCCCTCCAGCACATCGGCGGCAGTGGAAATGCTCTTGCCTTTGCCGTACTTCACTGGCGCCGGCAGATTCAACTCTTCAAACAAAATCTTGCCGAGTTGCACGGGCGAGTTGATGTTGAACGGTTTTCCCGCAAGCTCGTAGATCTCTCCCGATAAACGCTGGATATCGGTGTCAAGCTCGCCCGACAAAACGCGAAGTTGCTTTGGATCCACGCGGATGCCAAGCTGCTCCATCTGCGCGAGAACACCGGCCAACGGCAGATCGATCGTTTCGTAAATCTCGCGGAAACCCTGCTGATCGATCTCCGGCGTCAAGCGTTCTGACAGTGTGACTGCGAGATCGGCGTGTTGCTCCGCCGCCGCGCCCAGCTTGCGATCCAGATAGCGCTCGGCCAATACCTCCGGCGAACAACCGCCCGGATCGGCGCACAGCAGAAACGCGTAGAGCATCACGTCATGCCGAAAACCCTTCGCCTCCACGCCGTATTTCGCGAGCTCGAGCGTCACCGCCTTCACGTCATGCGCGATTTTCGGCCTCTCGGCGTCCTCCAAAATCGCTTTCACCGCATCGAGATAATCGATCGAGAGCGCCCGCGCAACACCCGGCTGATGCGAAACGCCGAGCATCGTCAGCGGGAGACCGCCATCCATGGTGGACTCGAGCGCGAACGCGATCGGCTTCGCGGGATCTAGCTTGGCCAGGCTCGCGCCATACGCAACAGCTTCTTCGCGACTCGCAATTCCAGCGTAATCGCGCGTGTGAGAGTCTTCCGTAGGCCCAACTTCTTTCAGCAGGCTGTAGAACTCCAGTTCCCTGTAGACCTTCTTCAGCTCGCCAACGTCGGGCTCTTGCGCCGCCAATTTCGCCATTTCGAATTCCACCGGCGCCGTGGTGTCGATAGTCGCGAGGCGCTTGCTCAACAAGATCTGCTCGCGATTGTTCTGCAAGCTCTCGCGATACATCTTGCGTTCCACTTCCGCGGCGTGTTCGAGCGCGCCTTCTACCGACCCGAAGCGCAGGATCAAATCCCGCGCGCCTTTGTCGCCGATACCCGGCGCGCCGGGAATGTTGTCGATGGAGTCGCCCTTCAGTGCCAGCAGATCGGCAACCTGCGATGGCTTCACCCCCATGAACTCTTCAGTCGCCGCCGGATCGTACCACACGTCTTCCTTCACCGGATTGAACATGTGCACGCGTTCGTCCACCAGCTGCAGCATGTCCTTGTCGCTCGAGACGATCACCACGTCGAAATTTTCGCTGGCGCGCTTCGCCATCGCGCCGATCACGTCGTCGGCTTCGAAACCCGCGTACTGCAGCACCGGAATACGCATCGCTTCAAGCAAACGTCGGATGTAGGGGATCTGCTCGCCCAGATCGGGCGGCATCTCGGTGCGATTCGCCTTGTACTCCGCATACTGCTCCTCGCGAAATGTCTTTCCGGATTCGAAAATCGCCGCGATGTATTCTGGCTGGTATGCGGATCGCAACTTCCGCACCATGTTATGGAAGATGAGCACTGCCTCAGTGGGAATTCCTGTTGTGGTGCGCATGGGCGGCGCACCACTGCGAGCGCGGGCATGATAGGCGCGAAAGATAAACCCGTAGCTATCGATCAGGAACAGGCGGGGACGATGCTTGGAACCCTTCCCGGCAGCGGCGGCTGGTGGCACACGATCAGGATACGCCAGATTCAACGTGAAACCCATGATGTACGAAGGTTACTCAAGGGCTCTTTTCCGGCTGTATGTGCCACAATCCACCGTCTGAAAGGAGCCAGGCGCGGCGGAATCAATCGCAGCTCTGACTGCGGCCAATCGTTCCCTGATGATAGGTAGCTGGATGGCGGACAGAGCGACTATCGCCAAATTCCTCGCGGTAAGGTTCTGCTCAGCGGCGAGGCTCTGGTCCCCAGTGAGAAGGATGTCGATCCCGTTATCTTCCGCTACGCGCAACAGGTCACCGTTCTTAAGCCCTGCCCATCCCATGTACGTGACCGTGACAACGTCGATTGGCTCCAACAGCTTTCGCAATGCGTGATCAAGGTTTTCGTCGAGCAACACCCTCACGACAGAGGTCGCCCTCGTTGAGCGTGCGCAAATTCGATCAAACGCCTGATCTCAGAAAGCGACAGGGCTGGGAAACCCTCGCTAAGCTCTTCAATCGTCTCGCCAAGGTCGTAACTATCAACAATCGCATCCGGAAGAATACGCGTCCCCCGCACAATGGGCCGGCCGGATACCTTCCCCGGGACCACTTCGATCAGCTCGCAAGCAGTCCAATCGATCTCTGAGTTTGTAGCCGCTCTGGACATACCAAGCCTCCGTCACTTCATCGTAGCCTTTACGGCGCTACTGGGTGGACTCCCCGGTGAACGGAGCACCCACCTAAACGTGGGCGATGCGTGGCGACTTTCTCGGCGACGGCCCATGCTAAGTGGTTGGTGGGCTTTCGTCGACACCAATCTGGCGCCAACCACGGCAGTCCTCCGACTTCACTGGGACCGAGTGAACCCCCAGCCAAACTATCACAGCCTGGGCTGGTTAATCCTTGGCGCTCTATCTTCTGCCGCCGCTCCCTTTGTTACACTACAGCGGTACTTCCGAGTGGACCTAAAATGCGTAGAAGATTGGCGGTGTTTGGCAGCCTCTTCGTGTTCGTCTGTTCTACGATCTTCATCGTCAATCAGACGGCCCAAGTCGTGTCGCTGGCAAATGCGGTCAGCCCCGCTCTAGCACGGATCGTGCTGGGCGGCCTTCTGACTGTTTATGCAGCGGTAATTCTCGTATCCGTAGCGATTTTCATCCGCTTGCCAGCGCCGATAAGTCCTCCCGCAGACGAGCAATCACCGGAGTATCAAACTTATCTACGTCGTCTCGGCGCAAGGCTGGCCGCCAATCCCGATCTGATCGGCGCAGGCGCGCTGAATGATCTCACCAGCATCGAATCCGCTCTAAAAGTCCTGGACGGGAGGGCCGACGACGTCATCAGCAGGACTGCTTCGACTCTGTTCGTCACGACAGCCGTCTCGCAGAACGGAGATCTCGACGCTCTCATGGTGTTGGTAGACCAGGTCCGTCTGATCTGGCAGGTTGCCCATATCTACAACCAGCGTCCTACGCTGCGAGACCTTGGAAAGCTATACGCGAATGTAGGGGCGGCGGTGTTCGCGGCCAGTAACCTCGAAGATCTGGATCTCGTAGATCAGATCGAACCGGTTATCAAGACTGCGGTCGGCCATTCGATGGTTAGTCTTGTGCCGGGTATCGACAAGGTGGCGTCAATCGTGATGCAATCTGTCCTTGATGGCACGGCCAACGCATATCTGACGCTGCGCGTGGGGATTATCTGCCAAAGCTACTGCAGATTGATAACAACCGTCGACAGGAGAAAAGCTCGCCGCAACGCGAGTATCGCTGCGGCGTCGATGCTCGGATCGATCGTCAGCGGCTCTGCGGCAAAGGTCGTCATGGCCATCGTTGCCGCTGCCACGAAAGCAGGTAAATCAGGGGTCGAGTCAGCGGCCGCCGGTATTCGCGGGGCTGGTGCAAAGCTGAATCCGTTCAAGTCGACGCGGGAGAAATAGGTCTCCGAAAACGGCTTGGTCAGTTGGACACCTTCGAGTCGGCGTGGAATCGCCTGGCGTGGTCCTTGGTCAGGTAAACGCTGCTTTTCGCGCCACGCGCGTCGCAAACGGTTATCACATCGAGCATCCAGCCCTGCTCGGACTTGTCGGCGACTTCAATCCCAAGTGGCTTGGCCTTGCCGCCTCCCTTGCACGCAAGGAACAACCCGCTTTCATTCCGGATCAGATACCCCTTTTTCATTCTGGGTACCTTCGGCACCGCGCGAACGAAACACGCGTAGGTGCTGGCACCTTTGGCGTTGGTAAAGCCGCCCAGTGAATCGGCGAGCCACGCCGGAACCGTCCCAGAGGCCGGACGCCAGAAAACCATCCGGCCCGTCACAGCCCGGATCACCATGGAGATAGCTCTGAACAAAAGCGGCGCGGCAAGCACGATTGCTGCGACAAGGACTAAGAGGATGATCAGGGCGGCGAGCGGGTGCACATACGTCAGCGCCAACAGCCCTACGACACACAGATCTTCCAGCAAGCTAATCCCGGCGTGCAGCACCGGATGCGGCGCTGCGAGTGCGACAACGCGGAAGCCCATTTTTGCCGAGTGGACGCCCAGAGCAATAGAGCCACCAACCATGAACGCCATCACTTCAAGGGGGGCTTGGACATGCACCTGGTTAACCGCCGCCAGCGCGAGCAATGCGCCGCCAGCCGGCCGGATGAAGGTGTGAATGGCATCCCACATTGTGGCGACAACAGGTACCTTGTCCACCAGGAACTCCAGGGCATAAAGGATGCCCGCCACGGTGAGCACCGCGGGATGCGCGAGGACGCCCAACTCCGCCGGCAGGCCCTGGACCCAGTCGTAGCGGATGCCCAGTCCAACGACCAATATAGTCGCATAAAGGTTGATCCCCGAAGCAAAGGAGAGGCCCAGGATTCTGGTCAGAACGTCAACAGCGATCATCGCGATCTCACCATCCCACCTTATCTTGCCGCGCAGGCACGCCAATGCCGACCTATGCCCGAAAGATAAACCCGTAGCTATCGATCAGGAACAACCTGGGACGATGCTTGGCGCCTGGCTTTGTTTCCTTCGCGGCGGCTGGTGGCATCCAGACTCAGGATACGCCTGTTCAGGGCATGTTCCCAACTTGCCCTTTGTGTGGCGCTGCGCCACGGAACAAATCCCCCGTGAAATCGCTAATGCCCTGCGCCCCTCGCGTACAACTTGTGAGTTACTTCGCTTCTGGCATTCCCACCTCAACATAGGCGCCGGACGTGGCCGCATCTACTGCCGCGACGACAAGCTGAACGTCGGTCGCAACTCAGGCCATTGCTGTTTGCCTACCACAATGATGGCTATCTTGCGGCCTAAAAGGTTCTGCTGATAGCGCATGTTCTTGTCCGTCGTTACAAGCACATCAAAACCGGCAGCTTCGGCGGTGTCGAGCAACTCGCCGTTTCGAAGCCTGTCCCATCCTTCGTGCGCAGCAGTGCTGACCGTATGACCAGTCAGAAACTGGCGGATAGGCACGGGGGTCGCCTGATCGAACAAAACCCGCATTACGGCGCATACACCGGCGGCTTATCCAAACTGCGAGCGGCAAATTCGATGACGGCTTTCACCTGCTCGCGATCGAGCCCATCAAACCATTCCATGATGTCATCGATATTGGCCCCGGCTTCCAGGTTTTCGAAAATAGCCGATACCGGCATCCTGGTTCCCTTCAGAACCCATGCACCGCTCAGTTTGCCCGGCACGCTTTCCACGGCGGGGCATTGCGACCAGTCGAGCGTTGCCATACTCTTGCTCTCTTTTCATCGTAGCCTTTGCCACGGAGGAAAGCGACGTCAGGCCTAGTTCGGGCGCCGCGCTTGCCTGGCGGCGACGGACTTGACGATCAGCGCTTCTATCACCTTTCGGTCCACATCAGCGAGCTTCTTGATGTACAGGCACCCCTTGCCGGTGGTATGTTTGCCGAGCTTGGCCAGCAACGCCTGCGAGTCGCTGGCCCCCGTCAGGCCGTAGAGAACGATTGCGGCCTTACGCGGCGAAAAACCGGCTAGCGGCATGTCGCCCTCGCGCCCACTCTCGTACGTGTAGTGGTAGCTTCCGAAGCCGATGATCGACGGCCCCCACATCTTGGGCTTCTCGCCGGTTGCGCTTTGCATCAGCTTAACCAGCGCCTTCGCATCCGCACGCTTGGTCTCGTCGGTCAGCGCATCGATAAATGCCGCGACACTCAATTTGGTGGGCTTGGTTTTGCCATCCGCCATCTCTTCCGAAGGCTACCTCAGAGCAAGGAAGGGCGCAACTCCCAGGCGCTGATCAACGCAGAAAGCGACTTGCCACAAAAAATGGCCTCGCCTTGACCTGATTCCGATACAATTGCCGGCTCGCAGCGTGTCTTTTTTGCAACACGCAAAACTTTACAAAGCTTTTTGAATCAAATAGCTAGCGGTAGGTGTTAGTCCTTTGTAAAATGAAAACTCCGGTTGGATTAGCAGCGTGCGAATCGAGCGAACCGAAATACCTAGAGGAAGCCGCCTTGCGGTTTGAGACCACGGTCCAGCGGCCGGTAGAAGCCTCTGGAGTCGGACTTCATAGCGGCGTACCCGTCAGCATTCGCATTCTCCCGGCGCCGCCTTCGACGGGCATCGTTTTTCTCCGTACCGATCTCGACAACTTTTCGGTTCCCGCCAGTTGGCGCTACGTGGCGCGCGTCAGCTATGCCACCAGCTTGATGCGCCAGGGCGTGCTGATTTCAACCACCGAGCATCTGCTCAGCGTGTTCTACAGCATGGGTGTGGATAACGCGTTTGTCGAGATCGACAACCTGGAAGTCCCGATCCTCGACGGCAGCGGCAAGCCCTACGTGGACCTATTATGCGCCGCGGGCTTGAAATCGTACCGGCGGCGAAAGCGCTATCTGCGCATTCGGCGGCCCGTGACCGTGGAAGCGGGCTCGAAACGCATCACCATCCTTCCGGCCGACCGTTTCCTGCTCACCTGCGATGTCTACTACGATCATCCTCTCATTCGGCACCAATCCCTCGACCTGGAAGTGACGCCCGAGCGCTACGCGCAAGAAATCGCGCCGGCGCGCACATTCGGATTCGCGCATGAGCTGGATCAGATGCGCGACATGGGGCTGATTCGCGGCGCGGCACTCTCCAACGCCGTCTGTTTCGATCACCAGCGAGTGCAGAATCCCGAAGGCCTGCGTTTCCCGGACGAGTGCTGCCGCCACAAGGCACTCGACCTGATTGGCGATCTCGCTCTCATCGGCAAGCCCCTGCTGGGCCATGTGATCGCCGAGCGCGCCGGACACGCCATGCACACCGCGCTGGTGGCGCGCATCATGTCCGATCCCTCGTTGTATGAGATCCTGAGCTTCGATCAGCTGGCCACCCGCGTCGCGCACGCCCTGGTTTCCTAAGGTGCGGCGTCCTTCACCTGGACGTGCCGAGGCTGTCCGCTGAGGTTGCCTTTGGCCTTGGCAGCCGCATCGCCTGAAACTTTGATGTTATTCGTCACCTGAATCGCCCCGGCCGCCTTGGCCATGCGGGTGGCTGCGCCCTTGTGCTGCATCACGCTGGTGGTTCCGGTCCAGGTGGCGACCCGGTCCTTCACGTGGATCTGAAAACCTTCCTGGCCGATCTTGGATTTCGCTAGTTTCGCCTTAATGGTGGCTTCGATCTCGGCGTCACTGAACTTGCCTTCGCTATGCGATTTCGAGAGGGAGCTGGAAAACAGGGGCCACGAGCAGGCCAACAGGCAAAGAATAAGCAAACTTCTCTTCATGCCGATTCAGTGCGCGGGAGGAGCGGGAATTCGCAAATAAAATGCGGCGGCGCTACTCGCGCTTCAGCACGCGGGCCGCGATTTGACCTTCGGCCAGGCGGATTCTAACGCCGGAGTCCACCGGAGCGTCCGCGGGTTGTTTGACGATGGCGCCGGTTTCGTTGGTGACGATGGCGTAGCCGCGGTCCAGGATCTTGAGCGGGCTGAGCTGGGTCAGGTGAGCAATCAGCGGATCCAGACTCCCGTGGGCCAGCGTCAGTCGCAGGCGAATCAGCTGCGTGGCTGCGACACTGGCGGCTTCCAGGCGCCGCCGGGTCTGGGCGAAGCGCAGGCGCAGATCCAGCCGGCTAAGACGCGCAGTCAGTTGATCGAGACTCCTGCGGCGGGCCGAGGCGGCGGCCTGGACGCGGCCGCGCAGGCGGTAGTCCAGCTCGTCCACGCGTTGCTGCCATCGTCCGACATTGCGGTGCAGGACGGCCGAGGCGCGCTCCACTCCGCGTTCGTGCAAGGCGCGGGCCGCCATGGCCAGCCGATAGCGAGCGGTTTGCGCCAGCTTGTGATCGTAGACTTCGAGCTGATCGAACAGCTGCTCGCGCGGGCAGATCGCAAGCTCGGCGGCGGCCGAAGGCGTAGCGGCGCGCATATCGGCGACAAAATCGGCGATGGTGAAATCGGTCTCGTGGCCGACCGCCGAGATCACCGGTACTTTGCTTCCCGCGATGGCCCGAGCGACTGCCTCTTCGTTGAACGTCCAAAGATCCTCGATCGATCCACCCCCGCGCGCCACAATCAGCACATCCGGCCAGCCGGAGTTGCTGAAGTATTCGATGGCCCTCGAAACCGCTTCCACCGATCCATCGCCCTGCACCAGCGCGGGGTAGATGCGCAAGTGCAGCCCCGGGAAACGGCGGGACAGAATTTCGGTGATATCGCGGACCACCGCGCCGGAAGGCGACGTGACGATGCCGATGCGCCGAGGGAGCCGGGGGATGGGGCGTTTGCGAGCGGAGTCGAACAGTCCCTCGGCTGCCAGTTTCTTCTTGAGTTGTTCAAAGGCGAATTGGAGCGCGCCGTGACCCTGCGGCTCGATGGCTTCCACCAGCAGCTGATATTCGCCGCGCGCTTCGTACACGTCAATGTGGCCCCGCGCCAGCACCGCCATGCCGTCCCGCGGCTTGAACTTGAGGTAACGCAGCGACTGGCGGAAGCAGACGCAGCGCAGTTGCGCGTCCTGGTCTTTTAAGGTGAAGTAGCAATGGCCGCTGGTGGCGGTCTTGGAGCCCGAGATTTCACCCGCCACCCAGATGTCATCGAACTCGTCGCCGAGAAGCCCGCGAATGCGAGCGTTGAGCTCGGCGACAGTGAACGTCTTGCGGACCGGTCCCCAGGCTAAGGCGAGCTGCTCCATCTGAACTTCATATTAAGCTGAAAGCCTTAGTGATGAATCCAGGGGTGCGAGCTCGCGCGGCTGCGCTTTTTCACGCAGTACCGCTACTTGATGACCAGGCTCGCTTGCCAGGCCTGTAGAGCGCCAGTTCTAGAACGGCCCACGGCGAGAGCCGACCAAACGAGAATGTAGCGGAATCAGGTTGATGGCTTGTAGAACCTCCTTTAGTGAGGGTGGGGGCATTTCTTGGCCCAAAGGCAATAGCTTGCAGCATCAATGATTTGCATGCAATCTTGGCAGCCTTCTTCGGCCGAACTTGGGATGGCACACCACCCATGATCCAGTACAGGCCTAGGTGTCTTGCACTGATGAACTAGGCTGTTAGCTCGATTTGCCGTACTGGATCAGTGGGACATCATTGGAATGTGGGCGGGAGAACTGGAACCTGGGAGAAGCCAAATGAAGAAAGTCGTCGATTTAGTTTGGAAGTTGCGGATTTGGACGGACAGCCACGGCCAGGATCTAATCGAATATGCGCTCATGGCCGGATTTGTCGCCGTTTCCGCAGGGGCAATTATGCCGGGCGTGGCAACTAGTATCAGCAGAATCTTCAGTAAGATATCGAGCGTGATGTCCTCGGCGTCCACGCAGAGCTAGCGCAGTCCAAACCACGGCGCCCCGTCTTCTCTCAGACGTATCAGATTTGGCGCGGCCAGTGATGCCTTTCACTATAATGGGGCTCATGGGGCATAGACCGGAATCGATCGAACGGGCTATGAATCGTAAGATTATCAAGCCCGGGTGGCGAAATCGGCAGACGCAAAGGACTTAAAATCCTTTGGAGGGCAACCTCCGTGTGGGTTCAAGTCCCACCCCGGGCACCAAGTCGGCAGCCATCGTGGC